>MDTC01138645.1_pt1 | contig 26297 bp, 23 predicted proteins | sample 811181 | NCBI WGS metagenome assembly MDTC01 (sample SAMN05326644, study PRJNA326480) | marine metagenome | isolation source: seawater | place: Pacific Ocean: North | collected 2011
GACTCGGTCGCGGATTCTGAGCTGGTTTGCATCGTGGTACCGAGTCATGCCATGCGTGAGGTACTGTCTAATCTGGTGCTGAATCTGCCCTCTTCAATACCCATTGTCAGCGCATCAAAGGGCATCGAAAATGATACTTTGATGACCATGGATGGCGTTTTAAAAGCGTGTTTGCCGATGGAGCGCCACGCAGATTTAGCTTTTCTATCTGGGCCAAGTTTTGCCCGGGAAACACTCCTAGAAATGGCTACGGCTGTGACCATTGCTGCCGAAGACAACGACCTGTGTAAACGCGTTCAAACCATTTTCAGTACGCCATATTTTCGAACATATGCGACTGATGATGTTACCGGCGTTGAGCTTGGTGGTGCCCTGAAAAACGTGATTGCCATTGCATCGGGTATCGTTCATGGAATGGGATTAGGGCACAATACACGGGCCGCGCTTTTGACACGTGGCTTAGCAGAAATCACTCGCCTTGCCGTCCATATGGGAGCAAACCCGCTGACCTTGTCCGGCTTAGCCGGAATGGGTGATCTGGTCCTGACCTGCACTGGTGACTTGTCTCGAAACCGAACGGTCGGCGTTAAGTTGGGAGAAGGACGAAGCTTGCCGGATATCCTGGCCGAAATGAATCAAGTGGCTGAAGGCGTTCGTACAACGAAGAGCGCATACGATTTAGCCTTGCGGGAGAATATTGAGATGCCGATTACGGCAGAGGTTTTTCGAATTCTCTATGAGGATAAACCAGCCCGAACAGCCCTTATGGAGCTTATGGGTCGCCAACTCAAGCGCGAGCGCTCATGAACCCATACTTGATCAGCTTTCTTACCCTCACAACAGCCTATGCCAACACGGCGATAGCCAAAGGTTCGAGTCATGCCCAATCGTCTGTGGGCGTGTATAAGGACACGGATCCGGATGCAGACATAAAACGCGACGTCGAAACACTCATGGGAATTTACTTGGTCCACGCGCCGAGACGCCACCAATGGGAGAGAGTCGAAAAGAGTCGAAATCGAATTACCTTATCGGTTTGGCATCCTGTTGGAGACACCGGTAATACCGAGTTGATAACACGGGCCGTCAAGTGGATTTTCTTTGGACGGACGCAGTATGCGAAAGGCGCACGGGGCGTTTTTAGCCGAGTGCCAGAAATAGAATCCATTACCCTGAACTTTAACGATATCGTGAGGAAAAATACTCGACGGCGCTTGAACCGGAGGTCGAAAGACCGAATTAAGTCCTATCTCTCCATCACGTTGACTCGGCGCTTATTTGAATCCCTCGATGTACAACCCATACAAGACTGCGTCGAACGGATGGATTGTCGACGGGTCCTCAAACAGTATTTTAAAAATCATCGGATCGATCGTCGGTACATAGATCGAGCAAGGCGAGCACGACAACAATGAGTAGAGATGTCTGGACCCTGAGCCGGGTCATCAAATGGACCACGGGTTTTTTCGACAGAAAGGGAAGCGAAAGCGCGCGTCTTGATGCCGAACTGCTCATCGCACATGCGCTCAAAATGAGCCGGATGCAGTTGTATACAGAGCACCATAAACCTCTGTCTGCTGAGGAACTCGCTTCAACGCGCGCTTTGGTTGCTCGACGGGGTGACGGTGAGCCAGTCGCTTACATAATTGGCCAAAAAGCATTCTGGACAATTGAACTCGCAGTCGACAAAAGAGTGCTTATTCCGCGGCCGGAGACCGAGCATCTGGTCGAACATGGGCTTGAGCGAATGCGTGGTATGCCAAACCCGAGGGTCTTGGACCTCTGCTGTGGAAGCGGTTGCGTCGGTTTAGCCGTTGCGGCAACACGACGGGATTGTAAGGTTCTAGGCACAGACGTAAGCGAAGACGCATTGGCGCTGGCACAAACCAATCGTGACTCCTTAGACCTCGGTCATGCCACCTTCCAAAAGAGCGATGCGTTTGAGGCGATTGAGGACACGTTTGACGTGATCCTGAGCAATCCTCCATATATTTCGCACACACAGCTCGAAGCGCTCATGCCCTCTGTTAAAAACTACGAACCGAGGCTGGCCCTTGATGGCGGGACTGATGGGTTGACCTTTTATCGTTTGATCGCTGCGAACGGACACAAATATCTAAAATCAGGTGGTTCAATTTTGGTCGAAATTGGCTTTGACCAAGGCCCCACAGTCAGTGACCTCTTTAAGACCAACGGATACCGAGAGATACGCATCCACAAAGACTATTCAGGCCACGACCGAGTCGTCGAAGCGCAGCCTCCCGAATAGCGGCTTCAAAAGGCAATAGCCGCCGTTGCGCTGACAACCGCAGACAGAGCAAGGAGCCCAGGTAGACCCTCGATCTCAATGTCTCCATCTGTGGCGCCTGCTGCCATCTTCAGCAGAATCATGTTGACCGCGATGGGCACCAATACGCCGAGAAGGCCAAAGGTAAGGATGCGGGGCAAAAATAAAATCATGCCCATGAGTAATTCAAAGAACCAACCGAACATGACGTTTGCAATGCCAAACATGGCTGCCCCAAAAACGGCTGCAAACGCAGATTTGATTTTGACATTAGGAAGCACAGCCGCAGCGACCAATAAGACGGCCGAGAGAACACCCCATTTGTATAAAAGTACCATCTTGACTAACCCAAATTCATCGAGCGATGTGTATCCACCGCCAAACCCGTTCCACCTCGTCCCGCCAAGAGCAGCACACGAGATGCTTTACCGCGATCATCCTCCAAGAATCTAATCTTTTTTGCCAACAAACCAAAACTGGGCAAAGCGCCCAAAAGGGCCGCTAACCGCGAACTGTCATAAACAACAACAAGCTGTCCATCTTCTTTTATGGCTTTCCGAGCTGCACCCATAAAGTCCATTAAAGTTCCATTCACTTCATGGGTGGCGCTCAGCTGCTCATCATTGGCACTTTGTCGCCCCCAGCCCATAGGGTAGAACGGCGGATTTGTAACCACAATGTCGAAAGCGGCGGGGATCGGCAGGGCACGAACATCACCGCGGACAATCAGAGCATTATCGAGCTGATTGAGTCGTAGATTTCGATGAGCCTGGCTGGCCCGTGCTTTGTCTAACTCAACCCCAATGACCGCCTTTAAATGGGGTTCAACCATCGAGAGTGCGACCATGAGCGGCCCGGCCCCACATCCAAGATCCAGTACGCGGTCATGCGTACGCATCGGGGCAAAATGAGCGAGGTCAAACGCCCAAGGACAGGGTTCGAAACCTCGTTTGGATTGAATCAGCCAATGTGAACCAAAAGTGCGGACGCGCTCGTTCGGCAGAACGTCGACGCCGAGGTGATGTGCACACTCACGGCCTGAGTTCATGAAACCTGGCTTTGGGGGTCTAGGAGGCAATTGTCAATGAGTCGAGTTTCACCAAAAAATACCGCCACAGCGATCAAGGTCGAACGAACACACTCACCCTGGATTGGAGCCAACGACTCCGCATCGCAGACCTCCACATAATCAATTCGAGCGAGGTTTGAGTCCGATATTTTTTTTTGAACTAAATCACGTAGGCTTGCTGCATCTCTAAGCCCATTTTGCCAAGCGACATTTGCTTTTTTCAGACCTGTCGATAAGACCCGTGCCTGTGTCCGTTCGGTTGGACTCAAGTACGAATTACGACTGCTCATCGCCAGACCATCTGGTTCACGCACAATTGGATGCCCGATGATTGTCACTGCTAAATTTAGATCTCGCACCATCTGACGGATGACAGCCAGCTGTTGGTAGTCTTTTTCTCCGAAAACGGCGATATCTGATTCGACGATGTTGAGCAATTTGAGAACAACAGTGGTCACGCCATCAAAATGACCTGGACGGCTGGATCCACACAAACGACCTGTCAACTGGCCGACACTCACATGTGTCACCGACCCATCGGGGTACATGGTCTTCAAATCGGGTAAGAAGACTCCATCACAGCCCACCGAACGAGCCTTTTCAAGATCACCTGTCACGTCTCTCGGATAGGAATCATAGTCTTCATTAGGCCCAAACTGAGTTGGATTGACAAAGAGACTGGCGACCACGACGTCTGCCCATTCACCGGCCAGACGCATGAGTGCTAAGTGGCCACTGTGTAAAAAGCCCATGGTTGGCACAAACCCAATTTTCAAACCGCGGTTTCGGGCAGATTGAGTGAAGGCTCGAACGTCCTCAATTGAGTAGAGCAGTTTCATAAGGTGACAGTCTTCGCAACCCAGGCCAAGGGGGCTAGTGGTGACTATGAGCCAATGCTGGGAAAGCACCATCTCTGACTTCATGTCTATAAGCAGCAAGCGCGTCTACGACTTCCTTGCTCATATTGGAATACTTCTTCAAAAACTTGGGATTAAAACGCTCATCTAATCCGAGCAGGTCATACAAAACCAGAATTTGGCCGTCACAGTTTGCACCCGCTCCAATCCCGACGGTGGGAATAGAGAGCGTTTTTGTAACTTGGGCGGCGAGGGTGGCAGGCACACCTTCGAGAACCAGGGAATAGCAACCTGCATCCTGCAGTGCTTTTGCATCTTGAAGAATCCGGTCGGCGGCATCATCGCTGCGACCTTGAATTCGATAACCACCAAATTGGTGAACAGACTGCGGGGTCAGTCCCAAGTGGCCCATGACAGGTACGCCCGCTGTCGTTAATCTGTGGATTAACTCAGCCCTCTCCTGACCCCCTTCGATCTTGATTGCTTGGACGCCGCCCTCTTTCATCAAGCGAGTTGAATTTTCAAGCGCCTGATCCAGTGAGGCCTGATAAGTTCCGAAGGGCATATCGCCAACCAAATGAGGTCGACGACAACCGCGAGCCACTGCTCGACAGTGATAAATGATCTCATCTAGGGTGACGGGCAGGGTATGCTCATGACCTTGAATCACCATGCCCAGGGAGTCACCGATTAAGATCGCATCAATGTCCGCTTGCTCAACCAAGCGTGCGAAGGTGGCATCGTAGCAAGTGACCATAACCAGCTTACGCTCTTCGAGCTTTGCGTTACGGAAATATCGTGTTGTCAGTCTACTCATCGTTTCCCTCTCGTCCCGGGCTCTCATGCTCCAGGCAATCAGGTGTTATAGATTGGACCCCTCAACGCCGAATGAGCCTCCCATTCATGGGTAGACGCTCCGTCTGTTGCACTCAAGTGAGTGTTGAGGCCCTGGTTCCGGCCAAGTGTACTCTAAAATAAAGCCCGTCGCCAAAACTCGATAATTTCTCCAATGGGCGTATACTGCAAGGGTGAGAGTGAAGGCAATCCTATTATTGTGTAGCTGGCTATTGAGTTGCGGGGCCCAACCGCAATCGGTTGTTCAGCATTGGGAACCACCCGAGTCTGGTACGGGTGTGTTCTACCTGCGTTATAATCTCCCAAATGCTCTTCTCGATCGTCTCGAACTTGGTTTCGAGATGAAGGCAGGCTCAGGTTGGGAACGGGTCTCAATTTTGATACATGATAGGGATGAGCGAGTCCTGCAAGACCTACAAGAACAAGTCGCTCTAGCACCAAAACAAATTCTACCGGTTGTCGGGGCGCTGTCGACGGACCTGGAGGGCTGGCCAGGGAATCATCACTGTCGACGCCTGACAGTCCTGGAAACCGACTCGATGAAGGTCAAACAGTGGGCGAGTGACAATCGACCTTAACGGCTATGCCGGCTCGATGACCTCAAGGCCCGAGACTATCTAGGCAGCGTGTGACCCGCTGGGTCGGTCTAAAGGTACACTGATTTTGAACACACCCACATTGACCATGTTGAACGAAACAGCTGGCACGAGGAGACAGCGGTAAACCCTGATTTGCTGGCACTCGGCCCGTCGTACAAAACTGACCCATCAAACCAGCGCGATTGCACTGGTCGTCGGCATCACATCGGATGGGTGGTACATCTTCAAAACAGCCATTTGGCAGCTGAACGGCATCTTCATCGGCGCCAAGGCAGTCTGCATCGCATGGATTCGAGTACATCATTTGGTCGGGGATACAAACCGGTTGCCAGATAGAGTCACATGGCCGGCAGGCCTCGTTACAGATGCTCTCAAATTGATCATCTACGCGATTGTCTGCTTCATCGACAACGCCGTCGCAATCATTGTCTCTCTGATCACAGGATTCTTCGATGGGAGACCTGCTTCCGATACACTCACCCCAAGCCCCCTCTGAGCAGACTTGATGACCAAAATGGCAATCGCCAACGTTGCTTCCACAACGCCGGACCAGCGCGCGCTCGGCACGCCTGTTCTGACAGGCATCTTCGTCGCCATTCACGCAGCCAACAATCACGGGCATATTTCCTTCGTCCACAGTGCCATCGCAATCATTATCGATGCCATCACATCGCTCGCGCGCCACCGGCACATTTTCGTCAATACGCCCGTCGCAATCATTGTCCCGCTGATCACAGACCTCGCGTAACTGAGCGAGGTTTTCATCGGTATTTCCATCGCAATCATTGTCGATGTTATCGCACACCTCCTGTTGGGGAGTGGTCCCACCACGGCACTCCGACCATTGTCCAAGGGAGCATCCACGACTGCCGAATTGGCATGCACCAACATCGGATCCACACGTCTGCCTGATGTCGTTGTCGACTTCGCCATCACAGTCGTTGTCGATGTTATCGCAGACCTCGGCTGCTTGCAGACGAACGCACTCGCCCCAACGGCCATTTTGACAAAGTTGAAATTGACCACAGACCGCCCTGTCCTCATCGCAGAGACGAGTAAGTTCTTCATCGACTTCGCCATCACAATCGTTGTCGATATTATCGCAGACCTCTATGCTCGTATCCGCTGCGCCATTGGGTAGCGAGACCTCATTACAAATGGCCTCGCACGCATTTCGATACGAGCGGCCATTAACGCAGATGGGGTCTGCAGGCAAATGCTCACATTGACATGCTTGGCATACGAGTCGACCGGATAGGTCAGGCAAACAGCGGCTTTGTCCCAAACACGTGTCGTCCCCAGCGCATTCATTCAAGCACAATCCACTGCGGGTGAGGCTCAAACCATCGAGAAATTCAACATGGGCACAGACACCCCGTCGACAGGTACTGTCGTCGCCCAAATCACACCGTGGCAAACACAAGCCATCGTCGGAACTCAGGGGGTAACAGCCAAGGGAGCGGACCTCTTGAGCCCGGTCGCCGAGACGACTCTCTGACTCAAATTCGCACCTCGGATTGGAGGGCGTACATTGGCTGGGTCGCCGACAGCTCAATACACACTGGCTTAGACTCTCGGCACTGGAACACGCATCTCGATTTCCGGGAACGCGCTGGTCGGGAACAGGAAGGCAGCTCTGGCCAAATGCACATTGCTCATCGCTGCTGCAATTGAGAATACAAGGTCCGTCATAACGAACCTGCTCTCCATTACATTCTGCCAAGCAGCGGCTCGCATATTCACGTCCACCTTCAGTGCAAACACGGTCGGCCGGGCGTGCCAACTGACACGCTTCACATCCCTGTTCTTGGCAGCGTCCGCCAATGCACACTAAAGTGTTAGGGCATAAGTCACCCTCAGCGCAGCCCATGCATGGACCCGGCACGATCTCCTGAGCGCCTCGACATTGCGCGTGACAAAGATTCCGGTACGTCGTGGGCTGATCAGCGCCCATGCCACAAACCAATTCGTCTTGGTCTGGGCAATTGGCTACGCAAATATCACTTGGATCTAAACATCGATAACGACCGAGCAAACAGACACCGTCTACGCAAACTTCCGTTGCTTCGCACGACATCTCACAGGTGTTTTCACTGCATTGGTCATCAGCGCAGGCCTGACCCGGGAGACATTGCTCACGGCCGCAAGAAAAACGACAAACCCGGTCATCAGAACAGCCGATCAGCGCGCATGAATCCCCGGTGCATCGGCACTCTTCACAGCCAGCGGCACCGGTCTGAAAGCCATCTGCACAATACCGGTCACACATAGGTGCATCACCGCATTCAGGAGGCTCACACCCATCGCAGATGAGTTCGATTGTGCCGGTCCAAGGCTGCTCAGTGAGCACTCTTAACAGAACGAAATAACGACCATCCGCTGGGATTCTAACATCTAAGGAGACGGTCTGGCGACCTGTTGCATCCGCGAACGCCTGGCCCCACAACCCATTCTGACCACGCGGCCCATACAGGGCGACCGATATGGCAGCTTGGGTCTCATCGGACGTAGATAGACGAAGTTCAATGGTCTCACTAGCCGACGCATTAAAAACATAGCCATCTAAGCGGGCCGGTTGAACCTCGACCTGGGTCGGGACTTGGACGCTCAGCTGAGCTTTGGTGGTGAAAAGAGTGTAGGCACGCCCATCTTCAGCGACAAAATGACCTTGTCCACTCGGCAAACTCTCCATACTCGCCGGCTCCCTCTTGGTCTCCTGACAGCCAAGAGAGAGGACTAAGCACCAAATGTAAAGCAAGCGGACCATCGATCGGACTCCCAAGTTACGTGACGAAGTCTAGCAAAATCTACGCCAAGGTCGACGTTTTTCGTTTCAGCTCGTGCCCCGCTTAAATCACCATGACCGAGGGCCAAAGAGATCCCGGTTCTGTGTCAAGCGCGGTTGACACTGTCAAGTTTGCTTGTCACTTCGCCAGCCGAAAAACCACTGACATTTGGCGGCCGTCCGCCGTCTGGACACGCACGCGATGTGTACCAGTCGAGAGGGGGGCTGACGCGATGGGCGTCTCCCCCAATCGAGTTCCATTGATGGTCAATTCGCCCGATGGTTTCGAATGAATCGCTGCACTAAATCTCGAGTTCCGATTAAAGACACGAACGATCAATCGGAGACCATCGGGACTCTTTGCAGTCAGCAATCTCCCGGACTGACTCAACTCGTACCACCCATTAATCGGGCCTTTGCCCAATGTTCGAAAACGAGTTCCGCCCGTCCCCGGACGTAACCGAGGTCCGTTCAGCGTCGGTTTATCGAGGCCGTCTGACGCCGATTTGACCACGGGGGCTGAGACGGTTGAAACAGCGCTGGTTTGGTCTACTTTAACGGGTACCACTGGCCTTTTTCTCAAAGCCATCTCGACAGGCGCTTTAGGCTCTTTTCTCTTTGTTTTTTTCTGGGTCGGAGATTTGGGCCTCTGACGGATCTGCTTGACCTCATTTGTCGCAACCACGGCATTGCTCTTCGATTTTTTCTTCACCGGACGGACGCGTGTCCCAGGACGGGTCTGATTTAATTGGGTCTTGGTGAACTTTAAAGGCTCGACCGGTCCCCTTGGGGACACCGCCGGAGTGGACTTGGGTTGGTTGTCTTCAGCGCGTTCGTCCATACCGATTGTCGCGACGGAGGGGATTGGTTTTGTCGACTCTGTTGGACGATTCGATCCAATTGACCGAGGGTCCTCCACGTTGGTAACTTCGGGCTTAAGATGGCTCTTCGCGCCACTGGAATGAAGCGGGTCTAGTCTAGGTTGACCTGTTGCGGCGGACCGCGTGTCGGCGGTTTGGGATGGGGTTTTATTGTGGGCAGAATCACGCCCTGAGTAGACAAGCATCAAAACGGACAAACCGAGCAGGATGCCCATAATAAGCAGTCTCCAATGTGCATTCGCGCTGGAGTTGGACTCTACATCGAGCAAAGTCGCTGAGAATTGAGACGGTGTAGAATCGCTGGGTTCCGTCGCGCGGGCAGACGTCACGGGTTTGGGAACGAGTGGCCCTGTGCCCGGAAGACTGGCTGCGAAGGTATCATCTGTTGCAGAGACAGCACTTGCTTGCCCCCAGTCGGTTGGAAGTCCTGAGGTGAGTATTGGGTCGGCTGCAACGGCTGTGCCTTCGCCAGTAAATCCGGCCTCTGCCACACTCACATCGTCTTGTTCCGGCAGTGTCGCCCGAAGCCATTCCCCCAACTGGGAGACCCCTAACCTGAGACCGGACGCTTGAGCGGCCGATTCTAAGGTTGCGGCAAATTGCCCCATATCAGCAAATCGGTCTCGACGATCCGTAGACAGCGTACGTTCTATACAGAGCCTAATGGTCTGAGGTATTTTAGGTTGGACGTCTGATAGAGATGCCCGCAGACGCCCATCACGAATCCGGGACAGAGTTGTCGACGCGCCCTCCGAATCATAGAAGGCTCGAACACCCGTCAATAATTCGAAAAGTACGATACCCAGGCTGAATTGATCAGTTCGTTCATCCAGTGGCTTAGCCAGGGCTTGTTCTGGACTCATGTAACCAAATTTGCCCTTAAGAACGCCATCATCGTCAATGCCTTGCGCCGCAGCATGAGCCAAGCCAAAGTCCGCGATTTTAACGTCTCCTTGATAGGACAATAGGATATTTTGGGGCGATACATCTCTGTGGATAATGTTCAGAGAATGACCTCGAGTATCCTTTGCTCGATGGGCATAGTGGAGACCACGCGCACATTGAATGCCAATTTCGACAATCAGGTTGAGGGGTAGGCTCTGGACCCGACGAGCAAGACGCTTAAGATCGACACCCTGAACATATTCCATAGCCAACCAAGCCCGATCATCGGACCGACCAAAATCAAAAATCTGAACGATGTTTCGGTGCGATAGGACCGCTGCTAAGCGCGCCTCTCTCTCAAACAAATCAATGAATCTTTGCTCTCCCATGAGACGCGGCAAGATACATTTGAGTGCGACTGTCTTTTCGAATCCACCAGTGCGCTCGAGGGCGGCCAGATACACTTCTCCCATACCACCACTGGCGATATTACGGATAATTTTGTACGGACCGAGGTGTTCCATCGGAGATCCTCAAAACAGACCAATCAGGCCCAATCGTCATGCAACCCTTAGGCCAAACCACCAGTAAAAAGATGTACAACTGGCAGAAAACAATTCAATTCGGTATAAGTCGCGCCCCGAGAGTAGCATAATTAGACAGCCGTGATGAATTACCTAAGAGCATCTTACAACTGGGGCCAAACAGCCGCGCGCGCCGTCTTTTACGGAACCATTGGGTGCTCGATCGGTTGGATACCGGGTGCGCGCCGACTCACCCAGTGGTGCATGTACCGATGGTGCCGGGATTCTGCGAACGGCCTGAAGATTCAAAGACATCTGTATGGTTCGCATCATCTAGAGGCAAACCCACAAGCCATCTTAGTTGCGAATCATCTGTCGACCCTGGATATTTTGGTGCTAGGCGGCTTTCTCAAGCGCGATTATCGCTGGCTGGCCAAATCAACCTTGTTCAAGGTCCCTTTCTCTGGGTGGTATCTCAGTTTGGCTGGACACATTCCCGTCCGACGAGACCTAGACTCAGACCAACGGGCTCTGTTGGTTGAACAGGGCATTGCGAAAGTCGTTGAAGAAGGCGCCAGTGTCCTTTTCTTCCCAGAAGGCACACGGAGTGAAAACGGCCAGCTGAAGGATTTTAGGATCGGTGCATTCATGGCAGCCGTTCGACATGATCTACCTATTATTCCCTTGGTTCTACGCGGGACACACGAATTGATGGTCAAAGGCGCAAAGGACTTGTCCATCCGAGCTGATCGCGCATGTTCGGTCACCGCGCTCGCACCCATCATGACCAAAGACAGTGGAACCGGATCAGAGAAAGAACGAGCAGAAAGGCTCAAGAGCATCTGTTTTGAACATTTTCAAAACGAATTGACAGAGCGCCGAGTACAGACATGAGCCAAGACGAAAAAATCAGCGTCATTTTTAAGAACTCTGAAGGTGAATGGCACACCCATGTTGCAGTCGGAGACAGTCTGCTCGACGCAGCACGTACATGCGATGCACCCGTGCAAACTCTCTGCAATGGAATTGGTGCATGCGTGCAATGCAAGGTAAAGGTCCTCGAAAATCCTGAAAACCTATCCACACCTGGCGCATTAGAGACCGAGTTAATCGGCAATTTGTATCATATCACCCAAGAGAGATTGGGCTGCCAAGCTCGGGTCTCAGGCGATGTGATCGTCGAACCCCTGCCCGCCAGACTACCCAAAAAGAAACGAAAATTTGGACCACCAAGATTGCGCTGACGATCGATCCAATAGCAGTCTCGAAAAACAAGTAAACATCTGGCATGATGCGGCGACGCAGAGAGCGAGTTCATACTTTACCGGGGAGGCTGTATGGCTGAGCAAATGTACAAAAAAATACATCCATGTCTGTTTGAAAACACCTCAGACGCGATGCGCTGCGCCCCATCAGATAGACACCTGCGCGACCCGATGATTGGAAAAAACGTCTGAAATGTACGGTAATCTTAAGATCTGTGTGGTGATTCCAGCTCACCAAGAAAATCTTTTACTGCCCCGAACGCTTGAGACAATTCCAAGCTTTGTAGACCAAATCATCGTCATCAACGATGGCAGCACTGATGGCACTGGAGAGATTGCAAGTCAATGGCCAGACCGGCGAGTCAACGTTGTTCATCACAGGGAAAACAAGGGCGTCGGTGCCGCGATCGTGACGGGCTACTGTAAGGCGTTAGAACTCGATGCTGACGCGGTCGTGGTGGTTGGAGCTGACGCTCAAATGGATCCAGATGAGATGAACAGCCTACTCGATCCGCTGGTGGCGGACCAAGCGGACTACGTGAAAGGCGACCGACTTGGCCATCCGGAGTTAAAGTCCCGAATGCCGCTGAGTCGCCGAATTGGAAATGCTGCTTTAACTGTGTTGACTCGCTGGAGCAGCGGCTATGAACATATCCGAGACTCTCAATGTGGATACACAGCCATCTCCTCAAGAACCCTTCGCAGTATGGATTTGAAGTCGCTCTATTGCCGATATGGGTTTCCAAATGATGTGTTGGCCAAATTAGCCGAGGTGCAAGCACGCGTTGTTGATCGACCTGTCAGTCCAATTTATGGCTCCGAATCCTCAGGCATACGCATTCATAAAGTGGTCTTCCCAATTTTTTGGCTTCTCATTCGATCGGGTGTCCGCCGCCACATACGGCAGCGACTGGAGACGTCACGACTGAATCCAAACCCATCCAGTCAGGTTGTTCATCGTCGCTAAAAGTAAGAGCATCTTATGTTTGCGTGAAGACGTCTAGTCTATGAACAGCGACATGGCTCGCGCTTTTTTTGAGGGATGTCCATGAATCTTCTGGCATTAACGACATCGTATCCAACAGAAGCTGATCCGTTCAGAGGGCCATTCATCGAGCGCTGGGCTGACCAAATGCAGACCTTAGGTGCAAACGTTCGCGTCATCGGACCGGCGACAAAAGACCCCTTAGGTCGGTGTCCGTATGTCGGATTTCGAGATATTGGTGGCCTACTGAGAGGGTCAGGTGCCCCCGATGAGATACAGACTAAACCGCTTTGGGGTTCGGTGCGCGGCGCGGCCATTACTCTCGAGATGGTCAAAACAACGCGGCGTCTAATCACAGATGTTGATTCCCTAGTCTGCCATTGGCTATTGCCATCGGTGTATGCCGGGCTCGCAGCAGCCATCAGAACAGAGATTCCTGTGCATGGGTACGCCCACGGTGGCGATATTTCCCTTATTGAAGCGATGCCTCGAACGATTTCAAAGCGCATCTGCCAAGTTGCCGACCGCCAATGCCGCTCAGTCATCTTCGTCAGTGAAGATCTTCGGGCCCGCTTCAACTCATTGCTTGATCGGCCACCACGAGCGCAACAGAAAGTGATCCCCATGGGCATTTGTCGCGCTGACGCTGATCCTGCATTCAGGGAGTGGCTCAAGATACAAGCAAATGGACGACCCATCGTGGCCACTTTGGGTCGACATGTTGAGATTAAGGGACTCGACCTTGTGTTCGATGCTCTCAAGGATCAAAAAGATCTTCTTTGGGTTGCTGCGGGTGACGGCCCCTATCGGAACGCTCTTGAAGAACACGCCCGATACAGCCCATTAGACATTTGCCTTCCGGGCATGATTACACCCGCTCAACGAGAAGCGCTGTTCGAAGAGGCCACTGTGTTTGTCCAGTCCAGCCGTCAAATCGGGACCCGGACCGAAGGCCACCCAGTGGCATTGATCGAAGCGCTTGCGGCTGGCGTACCCAGCGTTGTCAATCCAAGTGGTGGCATCAGCGAAATCGCGCTTAAAGCGGACTGTATCCCCGTCGATGTCGGTGACAGTGAGGCTTTTCAAACAGCGATTATAAGGTTGATCAATAATGAAAAGCATCGAAGTGAGATGTCTTTAAAGCATCAACAATATGCTCAAGAGCAGACCTGGGACAAGCTTGGCCCAGCACATTTCGAAGCGGTTTGTAGCGTGGGGTGACCCGACTAATCGGATTAGCTCTTACTCAAAATGACGACCAAGAAGCCACCAAAGCCACGGGTCAGTGCATTATCACGCGCAGCACGCTCCATGTGAGCAAAGGCATGCTTCACGCCTGGGACCAGGTGAACCTGAGCAAAGGGCGTAAAAACACGAATGCCTCGCGTTTCGTCAACCGATAGGCTGTCGGGCAAGTAGCCAGCTACGTCCGCAAGGGTATCATACCGCGTGTAGACCATGTCATCAGTGGTGGCCTGACTCACTTGGTGGGGCCGCTTGAGCCGTTTAATCAAATATCTGAGCGACCGGCGGTTATAGAACTCCAAAGCGGCTCGTCCACCAGGTCGGAGAACCCGTGCAACTTCAGACATCGCTTTCTCGATGTCTTCTACATGGGCGAGTACCTTGAATGAATAGACGGCATCAAAGCTCTCGTCTTCAAATGGAAGCTCGGTCGCGCTGGCAACCTGGACATCAAGGCCTCGACCCTTTGCCTGTTCAAGCATACCCGGCGAAATATCGATTCCCTTTGCCGAGCGGGCTTTGGGTGCTATTTCTTTGAGAATGAGGCCCGTGCCGCAACCCAGTTCGAGCACATCTTTGCCTTCGCAAAGGGGCATTGCGACCTCTATTTGAAGTTGGTCTAGGAGCGCATGGTAACCATGGTGTCGCTCATTTTCGTACCAACCGGCGAAATCATCATAATAGCTTTGATTATCTTTCATGTTGGCCGGTTTACGACCTTCGGCCCTCAGGATCAAGGGTAGACTGAAATAAAGCATAAGAAACGCAGACTTTGACGATTGGTGTGAGTCGGCCTAGCCTATAGGGTATGGAGACGGATAAGACCATCATCAATGCCAAACGCTGTCCGACCTGCGGGTACCGAGGTGAGGCGGATATTTGTCCGTTTGATGGCACAGGCATGGTTGAAAACATCGACCTATCACAGCACCTATTGGAGTCCAAACCATCGGTTGAACCAGCACTTTATGCGCCTGGAGCAGACGAGGCAGACCTTTCGGAGACATCTCAAGCGGACGATTCAACAGCGTATGTCCTGGATGCCGGTTATGACCGAGCTAATCAACTCGTTGGCACAACACTGGGCGGTCGCTATGTACTCAAAGACGTGATCGGACGGGGCGGTATGGGGACCGTTTATGCCGCTGAACAACCCAGTGTTGATCGAACTGTAGCCATCAAAGTCCTCAATCAAGAATTTGCAGAAAACCCAATGGTGGTCAGACGATTTCATCAAGAGGCACAAGCGGCCTCCAAACTGACTCATCCGAACACCATCTCCGTTTATGATTTTGGTGAAACAGATGGGTCTTTGTATATCGTCATGGAGCATCTTGTCGGTGAGACCCTGAAGAGTCTCCTCAAGCGCACAGGCCGATTGACGCTAAATCGGACATGTCTCATCGTCCGCCAAGTGTTGAAATCAATTGCGCAAGCGCACGCCGCCGGCGTGATTCACCGCGACCTGAAGCCGGACAATATTTTTATCACGCGCATAGGTGATGGCTCCGAATTCGTTAAGGTATTGGATTTCGGTGTCGCCAAATTAAGGAAAGCAGACGATAGCGATACAACGCTCACCCAAATGGGCGCTGTTTTTGGAACGCCAAAATATATGGCGCCCGAGCAGACTCAGAACATCGACCTAGACGGGCGATCAGATCTCTATTCAGTCGGCATTATTCTCTATGAATTGCTCTTAGGCACTGTGCCCTTCGATGGCGAAAACCCCCTGGCCATATTGATGGACCATGCCAATCGGGCGCCGGCGTCATTCGAAGAGATCGATCCCAGTCATGGATATCATCCAGCGGTGCAATCCGTTGTGATGAAGGCTCTCGAGAAAAACCGAGACTCTCGCTACCGCTCAGTCCGTGACTTTTTAACTGATCTTGACATGCTGGAGCGCAGTTCAAGAACCGATGCAAATGAATCGGACCAACATGCCCTCTCCCAACTGATCAGAGTCAAAGATCGCAAGATTAATAGTGAACTCGACCTAAGCGAGGAACTGAAGACACCGGAGCGACCTGCGCCCAGTTATCGGTTCCCAAAGTCGGTTTTAGCAGGCGCATTGGCCGGTGCTGTCCTTCTCGCATTGGGCCTGTACTACGGGCAGACTCAAGAGGAGACAATACAAAACGCCCCATTAACTGATCGGTCACAGGTACCTATTTCTGACGATCAACAGCCCGCCTCAATAAATCTAAAAAGCGATTTGACCGCAGCTGTCGTCGCGCCCAAGCAAGAGCAACGAGACCCGTTTGTTTTGGACACGGTTCCGCCGGGAGCAAAACTGATCGATTTGAATACAGGTCAACGTCTAGGCCAAACACCAAAAACCATCGATGTCTCTAAGAAATCAGTCATCGAAGCGCGACTGGAGGGCTATCAGAAGGAGCGGTTTTTGGTGGATCCTAAAGATGAGGTTCGCCGAGTTAAAAGAACGCTTGTCTCGCTTCGCCCAGTGCCTGTTTCAACTCGAACTAAGGCGCGCACACCGAAACCAAGACGCGGGGCCGATACTGCGGCAAAAAAGCGCGTCACCAAGGAGCCAGAGGCGGCCGCCGAAATCATAAAAAAAACTCAGGTCGGCCGTCCACACAAGAGCACCAGCGAACGGCAGAATGATGACATCGATTTCGAAATGGAATAGGGCTAGTTTGTCCTTTGCTGCACAGCGCGGCATGGCCTAGAGGTTCCATCGAACACACACCTAAATCCGAGGGTTGATTCGGCTTCTACGACGGAGCGTCGCTGCGTCACCCTGGCTTTACAGCTTTGTACCATTTGAAAATGGCCGCCTCGAACAATGTGACCTGGAACGCGGCCGGGTCCAGTCGACGAATGGGGTCTGTCAGATTCTCGAGTCTCATCGGGTTTGCACCAGGGCATCGGTCTGCAGCCATCATACCCATCGAGTTGACCACACAAAAAGGCAATCCCATCGTCTACGCAGTCTTCAGCGCAACTCTCAAATTCACGTATACAGGCTTTAAGGCAATCGGTCCCGGAGCCTGGCATTTCCGACTCCAGGGTAATGCATGCTTGATTACAGGCATCGGAATCGGTGTGGAGGCGAGCATAACATTCACCGCTCACAACATTATTTTCGTCTAGGTCGATGCATTCTGGACCTAACGCAGTGAATAATGAGGGCTCAAATGTCGAGGAAATAATGCCTGTTCTATCACGCTTAAAGTAGGTCTCTGTTCGATATGCAGGCGCACAATATGCAAGTAGATCAGCTTCGTCAGCCGTCCATTCAGAGACATTTCCGTACACGCCTAAGACACCATCACGGGTGACATCGAGCCCAGGGGTTTGAACGGCCACGGGTCCATTGGAGCAGGCTCCAAGAGCAATCTGTCCGGCATGGGAGGCAGAGTCACAGTCGCCATCGATAGATGCGATCAGACTCGGTTCCTCGATGATCGGAATCGCGTATCCTCGGCTTTTGGCTGCAAACTCCCATTCGATCTCCGTTGGCAAGCGCCCGCCTCGAAATTGGCAGTAGGCTTGAGCGTCCTCCCAGGCGACTCCAACCACCGGATGGGATCCATATTGTCCAGGATCACTCCAGTAGCGGGCAATAAACCCGGCCTGGTCATCATCACCGGCGTTACTAAACCTTGGTCGTCCACACGTGCCACGCATCTGGCAATGCCGATATTGATCCAGTGTGACTTCGTGCTGGTCTATGCAAAATGATCTTACATCTACAGGATGTTCAATCCGCTCTGACTCGACCCAATCAGAGTTGGGTAGTTGAATCGTTTGTCCATTGATTTTTGCTCGTTGACACGGAAACGGCTCGCTTCGACCGATGATGAACGGGCTGTCTGTGGCGCCCCCCGTCAAAAAAATCAGGGGCGTTGGCCCTGGCGGGGTCAAGCCCTCGGCGCACCCTGCGCAGACAATGGCCGTTACAACGATAAGTAAAATTCGTATGGAGCGGTCAAACATCAGCGGTCCAATTGATCAGGGTCGGGGGTCTCCATAGGTTGACCATAAAGAGGGTTTCTCTCTTCGGCCAAAATATGATTCCTAAAGGTGTCCCACAAAACTAAGCCTGTCCCGACGCTCAGCAGCGTCCCCCCGATGCCGTAACTCATATATTCATAATTCTGCAACCGCTCAAAAGTCGGCGTGTCATTGTATTCCTTGTCCGCATAGTGGGTCGCAACCCCACCACCGACGACGGCAACGACCCCTAGGGCAACAGCGGTCCACCCCAGTGAAGAGCGCCACGTCGATGCACTACTGGACCTTGCCATAGCTGCATCGACTCGAGTCAGCTGAAACCGTTCGATGTTGATAAACGCTTGGAATGGATCAAAACCTTGTCTCCTAAGCTGGACTTGATGACGCCCTGCAGCGACTGCCAATGGGTTCAACTGCGGCGTGAGCTGAAGGGGTTGTCCATCTAAGTAGATTTGAGCATCCCGAACATCACTGTCTACAAACAACCACCCTTTTTCGAGACGCCGTTTCAAGTCGACGGTGAGATGCATTGGTGCTGTTCGGCTCACATCTACATCCCTGATCACCGGCTCATGTCCATCCAGTATGAGCCAAATACGCTTCACGCCGGGTTTGACTTTTAAAACAAGGGGCGTCTGGCCCTTTGACGCTGTCTTGCGATTGTTTAAATAAACGCGTGCGCCCCTGGGCCGAGTATCGATTCGCAAGGTCTGGCTGATTTCGCGCCTCGCTTTACAACTCTGCATCGTATTAAAGGCGCGGTCTTTTTTAGGCCCGGCAGGCGCCGTTTCAATGTACCGCCCCAAGAGTCCAACGCAGCGGTCCCAATCACGCAGCACATGAAAGGTTAGGGCAAGGTCGTACAAGAACGTATCATCGCCGGATATTTTGTATGCTTCTTCAAACTTCTTAACGGCCTGTTTGTATGCACCGTTGGCATAATGTCGTCGTCCTTCTTTTCTCAAACGTTTAATGAGTTCTTGTTCCATTTCCGTCAGATCATCAGACGCTTGTGGTGTCAAATAGACCCCTTCAGACGCACCGCTCGTTTGAGCGTGATTGCGGCTCGGGCAAGCGCAAAAAAGGACCAGTAATACCCAAATGTGACGCGTTTGGTTCATGATTTGATATCGGACATTGCAATTGATTCATGGCTAAATTAGGGGCGATATTGCGAGATGGCAATGATTTGCATCAATAGCGAAATTTATCATGTTCGGCCACAAAGACCGTTTCTCCCTGGACAAAAGTCAGTAAATCGATAGGATGCGCCACCCGTATTGGGCTATTTGGGGACATTTTTGACATAATGGAGGCCTATGTGGGCGCATTTTCCGGAAGTCTAACTTATCGACAATATCGCGTTCGCGACTCTCTTTCTGGAGACTATTTGAAGGCCTTCGATGAGGGCATTCAACGCAATCTTTTTTATCCACTGGACCCGTCAAAAGATCAGGACCGGTCTATCGGGTGGTGCGACCCCAAATTCGCCCTGGATACAGACCTTGATCCCAGCGCATACGTAATGACCGATTATCTCGTCTTAGGACTCCGAGTCGACGCCTGGTCCATTCCAGCGACGACTCTCAAACTCTACACGGAGGCCGAGGTCAGGCGAGTCATGGAAGAACAAAAGCGGGAAAGCCTATCTCGGTACGAACATGCGGAGGCTAAAGAACGGGTGGTTATGGAACTCAAACGGCGAATCCTACCCTCGACCAAAGTCATCGACATGGTCTGGAATTTATCCGATGGAATGGTGCGCTTCTTTAGTTCAAGCCAGAGAATGAACACAGACTTTATGGACTTGTTTGAAACGACATTTGGCATGACCCTGCTGCCTCATAGCGCATATGGGGCGGCTCAGTCGACGCAATCGGGTTTACTCGCATCTGAACGAGACCAATTGGAGGCCATTGAACCCAGCTACTTCGTTTATGCAGATACCGCAGTTCAAGCAATGACGGAGGTATAGTCAGTATGGACTTATTGTCACGAATTAACCGAGTCGCATTCGTAGGGCCCGAGTTTTTGACTTGGCTCTGGTATCACACCGAATCGGTGGGTGAAAGCTTTCAACTGCCGGCTCTCGAAGCACCATTCGAGGTTTGGTTTGACGATCGATTGGTTGTGGGCTCAACGACAGTGAATGCTCAAGAAAATCATTTTCGAGGAGGCCATCCGCCAACAAGTCTCGAGGCAAGATCAGCACTTCGTTTGGGAAAGCTGGCAACCGAAGCAAGACTTCGATTTGTTCAAGGTAGTCGGGAATGGTCTGCGGTCATTAAAGGCGCAGACATGTCATATACGGGCGTTAAAATTCCAGCGGCTCTATCGAAAGATGATGACGAAAGATTCTACGAGAGAATGTACCTTCTAGAAGAACTCGAGACCATGGTCACTGGGTTATTCGGTCATTTCGTAAAGATCAGAGTCAGCCCGCAATGGAATGACGAGACGCTGCCAAATATCCGTGAGTGGATCGCATCGGTTGCCCCTCCAAAATCTGACGATGCGGATGACCTGGAAAGCGGGTCCCCACGGGTTACTATCGATCCTACGGCGACGCCTAGAAACGAAGAGGTTCCGCCTTGGGAAGACCCAATGGAGCGAAAGAACTGATGGCGATTTGGGCCGTAATCATGGCGGGGGGGGCTGGGACCCGATTCTGGCCGCTATCCAGGCAAATGCGTCCAAAGCAGTTCCTTAACATTGGGACTGAGCGGCCCTTGATCGTTGAAACCATCAATCGATTGAAGAGTTTGATCGACGTCAACCGCTGCACCGTCGTTGCAGGCCAGATTCATGTCGAGCAACTCAAAGCATGCCTGCCAGGCTTCTCGGATGACCGATTCGTCGTTGAGCCCTGCCCTAGAAATACCGCGCCTTGCATTGGCCTTGCTGCTGTTCATATCGCAAGACACGATCCCAATGCGGTTCTTGTTGTCCTTCCAGCAGATCATCACATTACTGACGTGACAACCTATCAAAATTTAGTCAATCGAGCCTGTGAGCTGGCCGAAAAGGGCCATATTGTCACATTGGGAATCAAACCCAATCGCCCCGAGACTGGCTATGGTTACATCAAGCTCAAGGGACACATAGGCACGCAGACCAAATTCGAGTCCGATGGCCTCCATGACGTCGATCGCTTTGTCGAAAAGCCCGACCTCCAGACAGCTAAAACTTATCTCGAGTCAGGGCAGTACCTGTGGAATAGCGGTATGTTCTTTTTTACCGCTCAAACGCTTTTGGATGCGTACGCGACCCATTTACCCGAGGTCTCTAAAGGGCTATCGGCAATCGAAGCCCATTTAAATTCCCCACACTATTGGACCGAATTGGAACAGGCGTTTACTGCTATGCCGTCGGTCAGTATCGACTACGGCATTATGGAGCCCATCAGTGAAGACGTGGGCGACCCTCAAATCAAAGTGCTCACAGCAGACATCGGTTGGAACGACGTAGGACACTGGGGCGCTCTGTCGGATTATGCCGATGTCGACGACCACGGCAATGTGATTCAAGGACGCTGCGTAAGCGTAGAGTCCGGTGACAATGTGGTGTATGCCGATACGTCTACGGTTGCTTTGCTCGGTGTTGACAACCTGGTCGTCGTGCAGACCGAGGATGCCATTTTAGTTTGCCCCAGAGACCGAGCTCAAGACGTGCGTAAAATTGTCTCCGCACTTCGTAATTCCGAATCAGAGGGGCTGCTTTAGTGACCACTTTTAACCAAGATATTTTTCGAAAATACGACATTCGAGGGATCGCCGAGACAGACTTGAACTCGGAGTTCGTGGACGCCCTTGGCCGAGCTTTTGGTTCCATGATCAAGCGACGCGGCGGTCATAAAATTGCCATTGGCCGTGATTGTCGTCACAGCGGACACCGCTTGAGCGAAGATTTTGCTCGGGGCCTTCTGTCAACAGGCATAAATGTGGTCAATCTCGGTCTGGTCTCAACCCCGATGGTCTACTTCGCGGCGCATACCCTTACTGTAGACGGCGCTGTGTCCATTACGGGCAGCCACAACCCGTCCGATTGGAATGGCTTCAAATTCTGTGCAGGAACGGCCTCTGTCTATGGAGACTCAATCCAAGAACTCAGCAAGATGATTCAATCATCGGACTTTGAATTGGGCGCAGGCACCATCGACGATTTAAATATTTTACCGGACTATCTTAATTCACTGGCCAGTCGATTGAACCCACTCGATAAACCCATCAGCATCGTGATCGATGCTGGAAATGGAACGGGTGGTATCGCTGCCGGTGAGCTCTATCGGAGGATGGGCGCCACAGTTCATGAATTGTACTGTGAACCAGATGGAGACTTCCCGAATCATCATCCTGACCCAACAGTGGAAAAAAATCTCGTTGATCTAACGGAACACGTTCGGACCGTAGGGGCCGACTTCGGGATCGCTTTCGATGGGGATGCTGATCGAATTGGTGCCATCGATCGACGTGGGCGAATGATCTGGGGAGACCAACTACTCACCCTATTTGGACTCGAGATTCTCAAGGCCCAACCTGGTGCTCGGATGGTTGGCGAGGTGAAGTGTTCGAAAGTCATGTACGATACCTTGAGGCACGCTGGAGCCAACATAGAAATGTGGAAGGTCGGCCATTCACTCATCAAAGCCCGAATGAAAGAAACCGGAGCCGTTCTAGCCGGAGAAATGAGCGGGCATCTTTTCTTTAAAGATCGTTTTTTTGGCTTTGACGATGCCGTGTATGCCGGTGGGCGACTCATTGAGCTTGTGTCTCATTCAACCGAAAGACTCGACGATCTGATCGATTCATTACCTCAAACGTATGTGACACCTGAGATTCGCGTAAGCTGCTCGGATGCGGCTAAATTTGAGGTGACTGAACGAGCGGCTACTTACTTTTCAGAACGCCACGCAGTGTCGCTGATCGACGGGGTCCGGATCGAATTTGAAGATGGCTGGGGTCTCATCCGTGCGAGCAATACCCAGCCCGTACTCGTTGTTCGGGTCGAGGCGACCAGTGAGAGCCGTCGCGATCACTATCTTTCAAAAATAAATAATTGGCTAAAAAATGAGGCGCCAGAAGTCTCGCTGGACGCCGAAGGTCATCACTCATGAGTTCGAACAGTTTGGAATCAATTGACCAAGTCTCCTATGCCTTTTCGTCGGCAGCACAAAGCGATATCGGTTGTGTTCGAGCCACGAATGAAGACGCGGTTTTTATGAACGACGCCGAGAAGTTTTGGATTGTCGCAGACGGTATGGGGGGCCATGCATCAGGCCAGGTGGCCGCAAACCTAGCGGTCGAAAGCGTCGCGGATTACATGTCTCGATGGCGTTATCATGAACCAGACGTACTGCCCTTTGATCGAATACCCGGCGCCACACTCACCGAGTCAACCGTGTCCAATGCAGTCCGCGTTGCAAATGTTCGGGTGTATAATCGGTCGCAATCGGATCCAACGTGCGACGGGATGGGCACAACCATCGTCTTAATGCATTACGATCCAAATGATGGTCTTGCAGTCGCTCATGTCGGCGATAGCCGCTGTTATCGTCTTCGTGGTGATGTCTTTGAACGCCTGACAGACGATCATTCTTTAGCTGGGGAATTAACCCGATCTAACTTACTTACAGAGCAGGAAGCGAAACTTCACGCGGGGTCAAACGTCATTCTGAGAGCGTTAGGAATGGACGACGATGTTCAGGTTGACATCGCGGTCGTCGAGCCAAAAGAAGGCGACCAATATCTCATGTGCTCAGATGGACTGACCGACCTACTTCACGACTTTGAAATCGGCCAAATGTTGAAAGATCGAAGTCATGATTTAGACCTGGTTGTGAAAGACCTCGTAGACGAGGCGAACGCGCGTGGTGGCAACGATAATATCACGGCTGCAATTGTCAAAGTTGCCATTGATATTTAGGCCCTCTCGAGCGTATCAAATAGAGGAAACATGGCTGTCTGGCTTACGGATTCCGAATTGTTTCTCGTTGCTGTTAAACTCCAAGCCGAATCCAGGTATGGTACAGCTCGCAGGATTATAATGAGAGGCAAGACATGGCAGCCCAAGCCAGCTTAGTTTACCAAGCCGATGATGGAAGTAAGCAGGATATAGCGTTAGATAAGAAATCGAAGGCGACCATTGGACGCCATCCACAATGTACGCTTTTCGTAAACCAGCCCTCGGTTTCGAGACGTCATGCACGCGTCTGGTTTGAAACAGGTGCTTGGTATGTTGAAGATCTAAAAAGTTCAAATGGGACTTTCGTAAATAACCAGCGGGTCGAGAAAGAGTCTCTAAATGAAGGGGACGAAGTGAGATGTGGCGATTTTAAAGTCACTTTTCTGGTCGAAGAGTTTACCCGCGAAGTCAGTGACATCATCGAAACTCCGCCAGCCCCTAGACTGGTTGGAACGATTGATGATTTGGACCCGCGCCCTGAGCCAGACCCGAAGGTCATTTCGAGGCCAACCATTGGTGTCCAAGACGCATTTGGGATCGATGAGACACCCGGTGCAAAATCCAATCCACCGACGATAGAGCCCAGGAGCGCAGATGACGGAAAGCTCAATGCGCTCCGCGATGAGTTAGCGTCAGCTCTCAAGCGGGTCGACGCTCTCGAACAACAAAATCGACTGTTAAACAGCAAAGAGGTCGACTTTGTCAGAGAACAGAACGAACAATTGGATAAAGTTAAGGACGCTGAAAAGCAGGTTGCTCACTTCGAACGTAAAGTCGAAGACCTTGAGCAAGAGGTAGGGCAATTAAAGGCGAAAGCGGACTCAAACACATCTTCGGTGGACGATTTCGTCGATGAGATCGCCGAAGCCTGCGATGATCTGGATGCGTTTACCTCCGAAGTCCATCTGAAACTTCGGGTCTCCTCGGCTTTTCTAGATGACATTGATTCCATCGTTACGTTTGTCGAATCACTCCGGAATGATCCCGGACTCGACGGTGAGCTTAAAAAAACGGTCCAGGCTTTTGTTGATGGTGCCGATGGCTTGAACGCTGTCGCTACAATTAAGTCAGCATTCAATGAAGCTCAGAAATCTACACGCGCAAGTCGACGCCTCGTTCGCCTGCTCCGGGAAATCATCAGGCCACACATAGCAAACTGAAAAAGGTGCTCAGACCGATTTCGATGAAAAAGGGTGCAAATAACAATGGCGTTTATTAAGCGACTTGTTGAGTTAATAAAAAGTCTGTTCGGTGGAGCATCTGACCAGTTAGCGGCCGAGCCCAGACTGTCCATCGATGAAACCAACGTTGATGAAATGCCAACACCAGACGCGCCCTTGTCTGACGGAGCTACCGACGGCGTTGAAGATACGACCCACACGCACCAGGACACAGCCGAAACCGATGAGACGACCACGTCATCTGAAGAGACAGACACTCGGATCGAATCGCTGGATCGTCCAGATGAATCGGATCTAGATGCCGAGCGGGCCGCTGCGAGAGCTGAAGCGGACGCCCTGGAAAAACAGGAGAAAGCTGAGTCTAAGCGCGACCGTCAACGTGCGCGTAAAAAGCGTAAATCAAAGAAGCGGCGCTCGAGGAAAGAGGGTAAATCAGTCGTTTGTGCAGATGAGAGCCCTCAAGATGACGCGGATAAAAACGACGAGACGCAAGACACCACAGACGCTGCGCCCCAAGATGACGTCAGCCATGACCCATCTGTCCCAGCCGACGAGATCTCTCAAGATGACGCGGACAAAAACGACGAGACGCAAGACGCCACAGACGCTGCGCCTCAAGATGATGTCAGCGATGACACACCTGTTCCAGCTGACGAGGTCTCTCAAGATGACGCGGACGAAGATGACGTCAGCGATGACCCATCTGTCCCAGCTGACGAGGTCTCTCAAGATGACGCGGACGAAGATGACGCGGACAAACGCGACGAGACACAAGACGCCACAGACGCTGCGCCTCAAGATGACGCGGATGAAAATGACGAAACGCAAGACGCCACAGACGCTGCGCCTCAAGATGACGCGGATGAAAATGACGAGACGCAAGACGCCACAGACGCTGCGCCTCACGATGATGTCAGCGATGACACATCTGTCC
>MDTC01129601.1_pt1 | contig 26294 bp, 42 predicted proteins | sample 811181 | NCBI WGS metagenome assembly MDTC01 (sample SAMN05326644, study PRJNA326480) | marine metagenome | isolation source: seawater | place: Pacific Ocean: North | collected 2011
AGGTGGGTGTATGGTGTTGTATAATGTATATAAATTGCAAACCTATAACCCAATTATGGAGCTTTTGTCTTATAATTAATATTATGTTAAGTAGAAACATTACAACAAAAAAAACCCCCAAATTAATGGGGGTTGAAAAATTATTTTATTTTATTTTTTTTTAATTGTTGAGATGTGCTAAAATATAATGTCCTGTTTTTATTTTCTCCCTAGTTTCTGCGATTCCTTCGCCTAGAATCTCATTTCTAAATTTGCCCGTTGTCGCTGAATAGTCCCACTTATTAAAGTCTAAGTATTCTTTGCCTGTCTTATTGCATTTAAAATATATTGTACTCCAATATGATTGGAAATAAAACCCTTTTTTGTCCCATATTTTAAACTGATTCGGTGCAGGGTTTCCTCCTCTTGTCTGCATTTGTTCAACTCTTGCAGTTCCTTTTATTGTTTTTAGTTTCTTCATTTGTTTTGATTTAATTGATTAATAATTATTATTTAGATTTCTTTTTTAGTTCCTTTTCATAGTCCTCCATTACTTTACTATGGTTAATATCTTCGGACTTATTAGCTTTATTAACTATTGATTTTTCAACCTCCTGAACTTTCTTTTCCTGTTCTGCTTTTGCCTTTTCGTTAAACTCTAATAATTGCTTATATGTTGCCCAATTGCCTTGTATCTGTACGCCTAATATATTCCCCTTTTCCGTTGGCTCTAATACTCTCTTAATGGTATTCAATTGCATTGCATCCCCTCCCCATATGTTACCAACTCCATTAATTATAATGTCCATATCCTGTTGACTCTTTACAGATACCATTGTAATTCTGTGGATTGTGCTTTCCTCATCATTACCATAATAAGAATTTTTTACTTTTAAATCCTTTCTACTTTCTTTTATTAGTTGTCCTCCTGTTATACAAATATCAGTAAACCATAGAGAACAATTTTGATTGAACAGGGCTTTAGTTTGGAGAATTTTCTGCTTTCTGTCCCCTCCTCCTTTCTCTGTATCTATATAGAATATAACAGGAAAAAAACCTGCTAAACTAAACCCTGTAACCTCTGCCCCTATAGTAAAGAGGGCAAAAATCAAAAGAGTCGCAGTAGTAAGCAAAAGAGAACCAAGAAAACAGATTGCAAATTTCTCTGATAATGTGTAATTTTTTAGATATATAATTTCGTTAAATAAATTAGAATTTTTCATAATATAAATTTTTTTTGTTTGGTTAATAGTTCGCAATATAAAGCGAATTATTTAAATAAAAAAATCAACTTATTAACAATCGTTATGTTAATAACTTTTTGCTTAAAAATTTGGATTTGTTATTTATTTTTTGTTTGGTGAAAATATATGTTGAAAAATTTGGATATATTAATTTTTATTTGTAGAGAAAAAAAAGTCTCTCAAAATTTGGATATATCAAAAATAATCACTATAAAAAAATACTATTTAGAATCATTCTAAATAAGGGGGGGAGGGGGAGAAATCAACTATACTATTAAAGGGATTTCTAGCGTACATAGGTTAAAAGAAATTTTAGCGTACATCAGATGCTTCAAAAGATCTTTTGAGTAGGAGGATTGCTATTAACCAAAACAACCCCCCCAATCAAAATAATGAAAACAAAAATCACACTATTCTATTTTAATATCTTTCACTTCTTTCTTGATAATCCATAGCACCATCTTTTCTATAACTCTCCCCCAACTGATACCTCACTTCTCCATTATCTGCAACATCCTCTACAAACCCTATTAAACAATCCAAGTATTGTCTTTTATCTCTTGTTAATTCCTCTCTAAATCCCCCTGACTTCCAAAAAGACAAACTATCCCAAATATCATTTCTCTCAAACCCACTATGTATATAGTTTAATTTTTTTGCCATTCTCTGTCCATTTCTCTGTATTCTATCTGCTTTTTTAACAAGGTTAGCATATCTTATTGACTTTGGATTTTTAAGGTACTCTAAACCACCCTTTGATATAGTGTAGTTACTTTCGCTATCTCTATCAATTATACCCTCTTTATCTAACCAAGTTTGTAAATTTGTGCAATAATATCCCCTACTTACATCCTTGTATAATAATGGATTATAAGCACTTTCAACATTGTTTTTAGTATCGTGTTGAGCCATTAACACAAAGTTAACTAAATCCTTTCTTTTGGACTTTCCTTTAGATTTTAATATCTCAAGAAATCTATACTTGATAGTTTTCTTTTGTTGTGGCTTTAATTTTGCTAATAAATTTTCTAATAATGTAATAATAAATTTTTTCATTTGATTTGTGTTTTTAGTTAATAATTTTTTGATTTTTTTGAGGGGGTAGTACCCCCCCCTATTGATACCCCCCCTACTCTTTATCACTATCTATATTATCCTCCATAATTCTATCTATTGCATTATCAATATGATTATCCATCCCATCTAATTTATCTAACTCCACCTCTCTCTCATCATAATCCTTAACCCAAACCCACTCATCAAATGTAGGATTATCAACCTCTCCAAACTCTGAAACCTCATCTCTCATAATTAATCCTAATCTCTCAGCTAAATCATAAACCTCATCCTCATCATTAGCTAACATATCAGTATACACATCCATATATAATATAAAATTATCTTGCTCTTTAATAGTATCCCAAACTCTCTGTATTACACTATCTTCATCAATATATACATTCTCATAGAAATCGTAGTTATAGTTAGTGTCTCCAAAGTAGAATAAATCATATCCATCTGCAGTACTTGGATTCTCTAATGTATAATCTGCCTTTGATACATCATCTGTTATTTCAATACCTTTTTCATCAAGGCACATTTTTAATAATTCATCACTATCTAAATCAACTATATTGATGTGTAGATTAGTGTTGTTTTCAAATTCTTCTTCTGTGATATTTAAGTGTTCCCAATTCATATAATAAAATTTTAAGTTAATAATTGTTTTCATTTATACTAAACGAAATAATTTTGACAATTCCTAATTTTTAGTGAGTTATTTTTACATCTTTACTACTATCGTTATGTTGTATATCTATTGAATTTAATTGCATTATAACCCAATTCATAGCAAGTTTCCAAACATCTCTACCTTCTACATTTCCTAAATTTTTCCATTCTTCTTGTCCTTCAACATTTACATATAGCCCTGTGTCTATTTTTTTACGAATACATAATTCAATATCATTTGGGTTTACCTCCCCCATATCAAGATTAATGCAATTAACCTTTGCAAAGATTTCAAATTCACTATTGTTTAATTCCACTCTTTGTGTTAAATTAATACGAGAAACCTCTATATTTAATTCCTCTATTGTTTTAAAATTTTTCATAATAATAATTTTGGTTAATCATTATACTAAACAATAAAAAATTAACAATTCCAAACTTTTCATCTACTTTTTTTTTAAGCAATTTTTCTTCTTGAGGGGATTTTAACCTAATAAACTTTCTCGCTATACCCAATGATATTATACCACAAACACCCTGAAGCTTCTTAAATCAAAGATTTTTTTGCCCTGTAAATTCCTGGCAATTTTCCAAATTTTTAAGCAATTATTTTTAAAAAACTTATTCACTAAAATTTGTTTATTATTTTCTTGTAAAAAATTTTGATATTAAATATATTTTTTGTTTAGTGTATAAAAAAAGAGGACTTAAAAAAGTCCCCTTAATTTATTGATAGGAAATCTAATGCGACATATAATTAGATTTTACAGAATTGGTTTGTCCTAATTCCAACCGATATTAGTATGGTTAAAATTTGCCTATATTTGAAATCCCCTCCCAAAGGGCGAAAAAACAAATAAAGAAAATTGTAATCCATATTGACACATCACTCATAAGCAAAAATTTTTATATTAAAGGTTATTAAAGAGTACATAAGAGTACATTAAAGGGTATTTTGGGGTACATGATCAGGAGAGTACACCATATAATCATTTGAATTAACATACTTTTCTGTTAAAGATGTTAAATCTTTTCTTTTTGAAATTAAGAAATCTAAATTATCAATCAAACTTTTGCTATACCATGAAGCTTCAACTTGTGGTTTACTTATTTCTGACTTTGTGTTTACAATTTCTTTACTTACTTTTTTTAATTCTGTATCAACAACCATTTTCATAGTTACCAATTCATTTAATGTAAAATCTATTTTATATTTTGACATAATTTATTTATTTATTTTAGTTAATAATTTTTCTGCAACATCACACCCCTCTACCATTCTATCATCTACATAATTATATAATTCCAGGTATTCATCCCAAAGATTTGCTACTGCTTTATTTTCTTTTATTAATTCTTGTAAACTTACCATAATTTTAATTTTAATATATTAAACCTCCGTTTTCGTTAAGATTATAGATGTGAGTTATATCTCTTAAATTTTCCTCTCTGAAACTCCTCCAACCTTTTTTATCTGTATCGTAATAAGTAATCAAACCCTCTCTACTCTTAAAATCATCTTTTAAATCTATATTGAATTGTGTTTTGAGAAAGCCTTTGTGTGTTGTGCCACTTGCAAATCTCCTATTACCTCCTTTAGTTTTATAGATGAATTTAATTAATTGCTTATGCAGATTGTTTTTTACATACTCTAAACAAGCTATTTGTTGATTTTTTACTTCCATAATTAATAATTTTCTTGACAATGTAATAATATCTCCTCCTCAATCATCATAGTCCAATCTTCTGCTATCTCAAACAAAACATTTGACATATCTACATTATTGATTAAAATTCTACTAATTTCTACCTCATCACTATCGTTTGGTACATCATAATCTCCACTCGGCATACCTTTCCAAAAAGCATAGTGAACTTCTGCTAAAATATCATCACAAGTTAATTTAACCTCGTATGTTGAAATAATTGGTTTATTCATATCTTATTATTTTAAATTTATAGTTCTGCTTCAAAATCGCAATAATCATTTTCTTCTACACATTTGAGTATTTTTTTACCTAACTCATAATCTGCATACTCTCTCAACCAATCCTCTACAACCTTTGCCTTTAAATCTTTATCAATAGGCATATCAAAACCCTCGCTTTCGCAAAAATCTGCTACTTTTTCATTTGTATATGATTGAACTTGATTGAAGAATTTATCAAGTATTTTAATAGGGATTTGTTTTTCTATTGATGTTAATTCCTTATTGATTGTAGGAATATGTGATTTATCAAAAGAATAATTAATATAACTTGGTTCATAACCTGTTGAACCAAATCTATCTGCTGCATTTGAAGATTGAACTGCAAACCAAAATTTACCATCAATATCTCCATTATAATATCTACCCATAGTTTTGTTTATTTTAAGTTAATATATTACACTAAACGAATAAAAAATGACAATTCCAAATTTTTAAGGAATTATTTTTATTCTTCATCATCTTCATAATATACATCACAATGTTCTCCACAATCCATACAAATCATATAATCTGAATTACATGAAGCCCCACAACAATCACTAACACAATCCATCATTGGAGTATGTTTACTAATTTTATCTTCTAAATAAATTAATCTATCTCCTAAACTTTCTTTTAATTGTTTTTTAAAAATATCTTTATCCATAATTTTATTTTTTATATTTAATTAATTCATTTAATCTTTCCATTAGTTCATCATTTTGTAGGTTTGCTAATTCTGTTATATTATTTCTACTCATACAATTAATCTTTTGTATTTGGTTTATTACTCTTTCTCTATCCATAATTTTTTTTTTGATTACTATTATATAAAACAATAAAAAAATGAGAAAACCTAATTTTTTTTAAGTTTTTTTAGAAATTGCAATATGGACAATCTTGAACAATAGCTTATTTAGAATGATTCTAAATAGAGGGGTTGGGGGGGGGTTGGAGTGAATACCCTTAAAGGTAAATCTAGCGTACATAGGGCAAAAAAAAAGAGGGCAGATCGCCCTCCTTTTAAGAAGAAAACACAAACAAACAAAACAAGCAACAAATATATGTAATCTTCTTACCTTTTATAGGAAATTAAAGGAATTTCTTGCATACATAGGGGTTAAAAATTATATAAATTTCTTCTACCAAGGTTCATAGGTATAAAAATACCTGTTTTACCCTCATCAATAACAACACCACAGCCAAGAGTTGGTTTTTTAGGAAAATGTTTACCATAAGAAAAGGCCATACTGTCAACATCTATACCACACCCAACATTAAGTCCAAAAATAATATCATTTCTACTTGCCATATAAGCAACACCTCCAAAAGAATGACTGTGGCCTATGACAGTTGATTGTCTATTAGCTACAGCTCTAGTTCTTGCTCCATTAGCTCCTGAGCTACCTGTTCCATGCTCATACAACACTCCATTTATTTCCCAACTCAACTCCCATTTCCAACCCTCTGGTGCGTTCCAAATATCTTCATAGGTTTTCATAAATCTTTTTGGAATACCTGCTGTGGTGGCCTGTCTAAAGGGGAGGGCAGAATGATTCCCCACACAGACTTTTACATCAGGAAAAGTTTTATACCACTTTTCCATTGATTTTTGTGCTTGTTCAGCTTCATTTTCAGCATTAGGCATTTCTACCATACTTTCGTGGTATGACAGAGCTGCGTTATCAACCTCATCTCCAATATGAATTATATCTGATACCCCAAAACGAGAAAAGACTTCGTAACAGAAGTCTCTATAATGTTTGTGACAAAATGGTTCGTGAGTATCACCTATAATACCTACATTATTATTGTTTCGGTGAGATTGTAAAATTTCGTATTCTTTTTTGGATAATCTTGGTCTGAATTGTCCGTTTTTAGCCATTGTTTTCTTTGTTGGTTATACAAAGTAAATAAAAAAAATAATATAATGCAATAGCTACTTCTTAATCTTCTCAAGGCTGCGACCTCCAAAGTATGCTCCCACTACAGAAATTAAAACTAATTGAAGCAAGTCAACCCAGGAATTTTTAACTTCAAAATCAATAAATCCTGCATCAATAAATATAAGAATTATAGTTGATGTTAAAAGCAAAATTAGCGTACATGGGCGAACATTTTTACTTAACCAAGAGTCAGAGTTCATATCAGCCTTCCATCTTTCTGTTACATTTTTTTGCAACTCAACTTCAGAATTTAACAACATTTCTTTCATTTCATTTTTTAATCTTATTTTTTCTTCTTTTGTAGTAACAACATTATCTATAATGTTACTTGCGTCACCTACTAATGATTTTAAAAAACCCTTTATCATACTCTTTTATATTTAGTTTTACCATCAACACCCCTATATGCTTCAAGTAATTGTTTTCTATTTTTACCTTTATTAAATGATATGTGAATCCAAGTCCAATCAAACTCATTAATCATTTGATCAAACTCTAAGCCACAACTTAAAACATAATCCCATATTTGTTCATTATCAATATGTCCATCAGTATCTATATACTTTAAATCTGCAGCCTGTCCTTTACAATGTTGACTAGTAGCTTTATACTTGCCATCAATAACCCTATAAGCTCCTCCAAGAGCCTTATTTAGCTCTACGCTCCTCCAACCTGAATTTATACGAAGTGGTCCTAAACCATCTCTAATTGGTTGTAGTAATTCTTGGCATAGTATTTGCATTTGAACTATGCCTTCACTTGTAGCGTCATTTGATATATTTCTACGAGTAGCCACATTACTCTTTAAAAATTCATTTAAAGAAAAATTTTTAGATAATTTCATTGAAATTTAGATAATGTTATTTCATCAATTACTTTTTGTAATTCTTTTTTTGTTGCATTTAACTCTAACATTATATTAGCTTTAAATCTTTTGTGTTCTTCACCAGAGTTATAAATAATAACTGTTGGTATAGTTTTTATATTTAGACTTGATGCCTCCTGGATATTAATTCTGTAAACAGAACAATCGTTTAACTGATCAATCCAAGAGACTTCATTAGTCTTATTAAATTCAGCCCAAATTTCCACAACAACAATTCCACTACCAATTTTATTTTCGTAGTTTTTTTCTGTTATAAACTCTTGAGCTGTCAATAATTGGCAGAATAAGAGTAGCCATATAAATTTACTTATTAACCATTTCATATAATCGTTCATCTATTTTATCAAGTTGTGTTTTAATATCTTGCACATCTTGTTGTGTATCATATATTGCATTTCTCACAGCTTCATCTTTTAAATCGTATTCAACTCTATTGATTTCAGGTATTGGTAACTCTTTTGCTTCAGCAATATCTGCCTGTAAAGCGAACCACATACTCACTAGAGTAAAGATCAACGCTGATATACCACCTAAAGTTTTTATACTTATATGAAATTTGCTATTTTCTGATAACTCTGCCATTTTAATTAATTATTATTTCTTTTTACATTCTTTTTTTTCACACTTGTTTATATCTGCAACACCCTGTGCTATTATTAAAGCAACTACTATCGTACATAGAGTATTTACTTTAACAGGACTTATGCCTAAATGATTAGAAAATAGGACTAGGATTATAGTTGCAAATCCATACCAAAATTTTCTACTTTTTACCATCTTATTTAAAACTTCTTTCATATTTAATTTAATTTAGTTTATATTTAACTTTTCCATTTTGGATATACAACCCTTCTGGCCTTAAAATTTCTTTACCTAAAACATTGTATATTTTATTGTTTTCTTTTGATTTATTCATTAACTCTATAATTGAAGTGTTACAAGGTAAACCTGTATCACAATCAATAAATTCTTCTATATAAATAATATCTGTTTCATACTCTACTATTGTGTCTATAACAAAAATCTCAACATACTCTATAACATCAATAAACAACGTATCTAATATATCCTCATAAATATATAATGTATCTATTTCTTCATATACCTGAACTTCTATTATAGTGTCAAAAATTGTTTCATATATTGTTTCGTATTCAGTTATATAAATAGTATCACATTCCTCACCATAAATACCACAATCTGCTATCGTTGTAGAGGTTGCATTATTTTCGTCTGAACTATCGTTACAATCACTCCAGCCATCATTAAGATAAAATAAATCATTAAAGCCATTAGGAACGCAACCATTAGGACTATACTGAGTCCAATTAGATTCATCATCTCCACAATAAAAACCACCTTGTTCAACACATAATTCACAATTTGTTTGACTAAAAACATAACCTGATACTAATAAAAATAATAATACTAATTTTTTCATAATTAAAACATTAAATAATTAAACCCAAACTTACACTCAAAAACTTCTTTTTGCCAATATCTTTGATGTAAACCTTCTACAAAAACTCCTAAATGTTTGTTAATCCTTAATCCTAATACAACACCTGAATCCCAATCTAAATTATTAATTAACTCATCTTGGTATTCAAAAGAATAATCACTTAACCCATAATGATATGGCAAAACATTTACCCAAGTATGAATCCAAAACTTAGGAGTATATGTATAATAAGCTAAACCAACAACAGCACTTAATTCATGTTGAGTTCCTAATTTATTTAACTCTATTTCATTAAAATCTGCAATAGCATTACCAAAATAATGTTTATAAAACTCATCATTTGATGTAGCTAAAAGCTGATCTCCCTGAAACCAATGCCAAGAACCATTTACAAATTGACTACTGTAGCCAAAATTATTAGCTAATTGAGTAAAAGAAGATTCCCCTGGAGTCCAAAAATCTCTTATAGGTAAAAACCCATAGGCAGGATGAGTGCGAAAACATAAACCTGCTGTTATATCTAGCTTACCAAAAGTCATCCTATACCTAGTATCAAATGATGTGTACTTTAAGTCAACTCTTTGATTATCCTTATATTGGACTTTTGTTACACAACTCAAACCTAGGTATCTCAACCAAAAATTTTGTTCAGTAAATTTTTCTCCCCTATTTCTTATAAATGAGTAATTAGCAAGATACTCCCAACCTTTAGCATTTCCAATGGCAACATTATCGGAAACTGCTTTTTCATCACCATAATACCAAGTCTTAACTTTATACTCATAATCATACCTAGCCACCTTACGCACACCAAATCTTAGAGAATAATCAAATTTATTAATTTCAGTTACATCTTCATATCCTTTATTTACAGATATATAATCTTCTCTTTCAACCATACTCGTATTCATACTCATAGAAGTATAAAAAGTAGAGTATTTAAAGAAGTCACTTTGACCATAAGCAAAAGTTCCACCTAGTATTCCTAAGAGAATTATCCATAAAACTATTTGACTAATATCCTTTTTCATTATGCTGTAACTGCAAGAAATTCTACATCAACATCAGCAGTAATAGCTAATGCAAGAACTTTCATTTTAGTGTTAAAAACAGTAGAAGATGTATAACTAGTTCCTGCTAAAGCAGCATTATGTGCTACATCAAACTGTCCACTAGGAATAAGAAAACTCATCCCTGCAGGTATTTCAAAAACAACAGCTGCTGTTACAGTTCCTGAACCTGCCGAACCATCCTGATCAGTTAATTGAATAAATATAGAATTAGTGTCATCTAAATTAGTTATTCTTGCATATTTAAATTCACTAAAAGTAACATCACCTGCTGAATCAGGAGTTAAATTTGCCCCAAATAAAGACACAAAATCCTGTGAACCACTTGCTTTTGGTATTGTTACTATCCTTTGAACCGCCTCATTGCAAGACACATAACTTTTTGCGTTAGTGTTGCCATAATTTGTTCCATTTAACGTAACATTATCGCTAATACTTGAAACAAATGCTGAATTTTTTACCGTTGTTGCCATTTTTTATTATTATTTTAAATTATTAATTATTATAGATACACTAAATGTAACCCCATGCTAAAATGATGTTCTATAGCCTGGTCAGTTTTCAGTATAGGAATTATTATATCACCTTGTGTTAATTGTACATCTGATGGATTACCCATAGCAAAATGTCCAAACTTAACTTCATTATCAACTACAGGAAATGTTGTAGCAATAGCAGTAACACCCCCCATCCAACTTAGAGTTTTTGCTGAAGTACCTGTTGATGGTGTCACTTTCATAAGGTGCATTTCAACATTAGCGTGAGCAGTAGCACTAGTGTGTGATATTGAATACTGAACACTTCCTAACAAACAATTTTGGGGAGCAATAAAAGCTCCATACCCTGTTATTTTATGGGGTAAAATTGATGATGGCATACTTGCTCCAATCGTACTACTAAAACTTAATTTTGTACCTGCCCCCCTACTATCACATAAATACTGAGCAATAGCAGAGCCTTTGGGGATACAAGCCCCACCTATATGGTGATAAAAGTAATTTGTGTTTGTTACAACAGCAGGTTTAGGAATCCACTCTATATTACCACTACTATCCGTTGTTAGGTATTCATTTGTGTTAGTAACCTCTGTATTAACAAATTTAAAACCTGTAGTAATATCATAAGTGTTTACAGGTGGATAACATTTATTTTCACTTGTAATTGTCATTGTCACTTTATTGGACGCAACTGAAGCACTAACATCCGAAAGAGCATCTAAAGCTGTTTTTATATTTGTAGCAACAGTATTAGCAGTATCTCCTGATGCAATATCTACTTCAACTGATGTGTAACCAGGACCTATAACAACTGTATCTGTATTGTCAACATCAATCCAAACTTGATAATTATTATTTTTTGTTTTAAATAAAAAATACTTACCCCCTAAAAGCCCTGTAACATCTTCTGTAGTGGTTATTTCTGTTTTTTGAGAATAACCCTTTGCTAACCACCTTAAATCACCTGAAGCGTCTTTTATACAAACACTATCCGTATGACCTCTAACAAACCCTTTTGGGTTGTGTATTTGGTTATCTGGTAAATCTTTATGATAATTTGTTGACATATTAATACATTATTATTCCACTTCTTTTAGTAGTTGATTCATCATCAGGCTCATAAAGTGGATAGTTTAAATCTTCTTGATGTAAAAACTCAACCATCCTTCTTTTATATGTTTGAGCTTGTTTGTAAATTTCATTCCTTAAAAAACTTAACTTTTTACTATTAACAGGAGTTGTAAAGTCTGCTATATTTTCTACAATACCTTGTGATGTAGAGTTATAAGTCATATCAGGCAATACCTCAAATTTAACAGCAAAAGCAAGTAAATCTTTTATATATTTTTCAACTAAATAACCTATTGGGCTATAAAGAGTTATAGAAGTTGCGTTAGCATTAGCTGTAGCATTTAAAGTTATATTACTAGAGTCAGTAAATGTTATTATCTTTGTATAATGATTATTTTCATCTGTACTATAACCATCTTTAAACATAGGAACACCCACCCCCTCTGCATACCAATTTTTAGCTCCTGACGTAAAAGCAGTAGTTGATGTTACTGTAGCTGAATCAGTAGTCGTAACACAAGTAGCAGTTAGACTCCAAACAACATTTGCGTTTTTTTCAGATACTATAAGATTATAAAGATCTTCTCCTATAACAGGCCTTAAATGATTATACATAGCAATATCTATAAAGGAATCCTTTATAAGAGCAGTATCTGTATTTGAGTTGGTAAATGCTTTAGATATTACCTCACTCGCTGTTATCAGGTTCGCCATTATTATCTTTTTTAGTTTCTACTTTTATTAACTCTTGAGCAGCTTTTTCCTGTAAAAGCTTTTCCATCTCCTCGTCTGTCAATTCAGGCAAATGAAATATCTTCCTTCCTTCCTGAATAGATATATATTCTGTTGGATTAATCGCCCCCAACATTGTAACAGGTGGTTTTGTGACTATTTTCATATCAGAATAATCATAATCAGTATTCTGCTTTAAAAGCTTCTTTAAACCCCTTAAAATCATTTCTTGTGGCTCTTTAATAACAGTTGACATAACTATATCATATATAGTTAGTATTTGCTGATTGTTACCTAAAGAACCTGCCACTTGAATACCTGATAATCCAGGATTCCATCTGTGAGCAGAAATTATATTATCATTTGTTATAGTTTGTAATTCCATAAAAGAACCATCACTAGTGTCATTAATTATTTGAACATTAGTTGCGTTCTCATCTCCATTTTTAGCTATAAATAACATTTTAGAATTATTATTCTCTCCTGTTAATTTTTCTTTAGCTTGTTCTATAAATAGCTCTGCCTCCTCTTCAGACATATCTGCCCCTAATTCAATAATAGCAGATGGCATAAAGCCATTTTTAAATCTAGTTAAGTTGTATTTCCCTATTTGATGTGATATTTTTATATGGTCCAATGCTGCAATATAATCAGGCAAACCATAATAATAATAAGAACTTTCATAATCACACATTTTTATGATTGCCCTTTGTACTGATTTTCGTTTGTCAAAACTTGGATAAATTGGCAACCTCTTTGTTAATTCTGGTGTTCTTCTAGCATTTTTCCAATCAGGATGAAGTAATAAATCCTTTTTGTTTTTATGATACCTAACTGTTGTAGCGTCAATATGATAAAGGTTCATATAACCTTTACCTTTAACAACCTCTAAATAAGCATTTCCATGAGTCCAATAATCAGAAATAACTTTTCTCATTACATCATTAATACTTTCTGCGTTAGCATTAACATCTTCAAAGTATTTAGATGTTTTTTCGTTAGAACAAGAAATACCTTCACCCATAGTAAAGGTAGTTTTAGTATTTAAAATTGCTCTATGTGTAGCAGCACACCTTGATAATTCACTCAACATTTGAGGGAATAAATTATCATCTCCAAAAGGAATCCAATCGTACTGTAAGTTATCTAAATTCTTTTTTTCAGCAGGAGCTTCTTGAGAAACATTCTTAGAAAATCCGTAAGCTAATAACTTATTAGTTTTCTTTCTTTTGGATTGATACCTTTTTGCTCTCTTGGTTGAAGTCTTTTGGCTCATCCTTTACTTTTTTTATTTTTTTTGGTTTATTTTCTAGAACAACGTATTCTTTTCCCATCTCATATAAAGTTTTTAACAACTCCTGATCAGTTGGTATCTCCCCTCTATAAATAGGCTTTTTTCTAACCAAAACTTTCTGATTACCTATCCTATAGGTTCTTCTACCAACAATAACAGTATCAATACTTCCATCCTTATCATCCCTCTTAAACCATTTTTTGTCAATCTTATACATATATATATATTTTTAAAAAACAAAAATACTAAACTAAAGGGTGTTTTGCAACACCCCTTAATTTAATATCAGATAAAACTCAATTATGCAAAAGCAACGCTGAATTTTAAAGCAGTTGTAGCATCAGCTATAATACCTATTGAACCTGCAGTTGGAGTAGCTCCATTAGCAAGTTCTAAAGCGTTAGCTTCATAAGGATACTCACCCATTCTACCTGATAAGGTAACTTGAGTTCCGTTAGCATCCTGTAAAGCAACACCTGTTTGCATATCTCCTGAAGCAAATTCTAGAAAAGCGTCTTTTCCAAAAACTTGATCCCATCCTAATGCAAAAAAGTAAGTAGCAGGTGTTCCTGCAGCGTCATCAGCAAAAGTTTCAACTAATGCAACCACACCACATGAACAATGCAATTCATTTAACCTATCATTAACCTCTTGGGTAATTTTAGGTACATAGAAAGATAATTCAACATCTACAATAGTTGAGCCATTTTCCCTTGTAGCGTTTGCAGTAAATCCTGCTGTTTCACGCTCAAATTCAAATTTATAAGCCTCTGAAGCTGTCATAGCATCAATCATTCCTGACGTTCCGTCAACAACAATAGAAGAATACGTTATAGCGTCAGTTTCAACTAGATAGATATTTTTTATACCCCCTCTACGATTTCTATCGCCACACGAAACTGCGTGGCCTGAAGTAATACATCCCATTTTATATAGTATTTATTTTATTAAACATTTAATTATTAATCATTAACCATTGTTACACAAAGAGCTTCCTCTTTAATGTTACAACCAAAAGAATAGTTCATTCTAAAACGATTTTCCTTTTCGTCTCGGTTATACCACATATCAACAGGGTTAGCTTTAAAGTCAGTAGCAACTGTCAAGTTTCCTCTAGCAGTCATTATTGCACAATTCTTATCAACAGCAGTAGTTCCATTAGGAGCATTACCATTAGCCATAGAACCTAAAGCAGTACCATGATTAGTAATATCAGCATCCCATTCAGGTAAAGTTACAATAGGAATACCATGGAAAGATAAGTTAGGTACACCTTTTTGTAAAGCATCATAAGCAGCAACGTGAGAACCAGCAGACATTAACTCTCCTGCATACTTGTCAGAAAATGCTCTTGATGTAAAGATAACTCTATCCATCATAGCAAGTTCATTAGTTTGAGCAGCAGTCATAGCTTTTAGTGAATCAATAGCAGAAGTAGCATAAACAGTTTTCTGCCCTGCAGGTAAGTTAGCAGTATCAATAGCATGCCAAAAACCATTAGCAAGTTTTTGAGTGCCTGTTCCATTAGTAGTATCTCCCCACCATAATATAGTAGAAAAATCTCTTGCGATACCTCCCATTAGTAATTCAGAAACAATTTGTTTGATTAAAGTTCCGTCAAGATTATTTCTTGCGATACCTTTTTTCATTAATTGAGACTTAATATGATTAAACATTGTAAAAGCAGCTTGTCGGTGTTCAACCTCCAATCTACTTAAAGTTAAAGTGATGTTAGTATTAGAAGATTCAGTATCATCATAAGCAAATCCTGCTAAAGATTGTGCTTTAGTAACATCTTTCAATGCAGAATATCTATCTAATTTGATAGAAGTTCCTGAAACATCTGTCATAACATCCATCCATTCAAGCGAATTATTTGAAACAAATAAAGGCTCTAAAAAGTATTTTTGAACATCCTCTTGACTCCACGATAACGCACCAGTCTGGGATATAAGTAATTCATTAGCCATTTTTTATTATTTTAAGATTATAGATTTATTATTCATTAAACTCTCTGCAATAGAATCCCAACCATTTTGTGGTGTTAAATCATCTTCAACAATAGGGTTAGGGTCTGAATCAGGAGTGACTTCACTTGAAGTTCCTTTTAGTTTAGCAACCTCCGCTTCAAGATTTACAATCTCATCAGCAAGAGCTACAATGTTAGATTCTTTTTCACTTAAAGTTTCAGATAAATCTTCATTAGTCTTTTCTGACGCAGAAATAGCGTTTTCCAAAGATGAGATTTTATCGTTTACTTCAGTAGAATCAAGTATCTTTACATTTTTTACCTCTGTTTTTTTATCAAACATTTCAGAGATAAAGTTTTTTAATTCTTCAATCTGTTCTTTCATTTTTAAATTATTAAAATTTTCGTTAAACATTTGCACTACCTTATCCTTGTTTTTGTAGTTACACTTATATATATCAAATTTGGCAGCTAAAGCTATAGGTTCTTCAATAGAATTAATAAATCCTGCTTCAAGAGCCTCCTCAGCACTAAACCAAGTTTCAGAGTCCATCCAAGACGTAATCTCAGATTCTTCTTTGCCTGATTTTGCCACATAAATAGAGACAAGTTTACTACTCATTTTATCCATAAGATCAGCAGCTTTTCTCATATCTTTAGAATCCCCTGTTTCTCCCCCCCATACATTATGTATCATAAATAAACTGTTTTCACTCATAATAATTTCATCACCTGCCATAGCAATAATAGATGCTATAGATGCAGCAAGTCCTTCAATACGAGTAATAACCTTTTGGGGAGTGCGTCTTAAAGCGTCATAAATAGCAAGTCCATCTATAACACTACCACCTGGTGAATTTATACGCAGTAATATATCATTTTCTTTTGGCACATTAGCTAATTCTTCAATAAAAGTTTTAGAGTCAATTCCAAAATTACCTATCTCATCATAGATTACCACTTCGGTAGAGGATTCGGATAGGTTCTTTATATTATACCATTTCATAAGCGGTGGGTTTTAAAATGCAATTATACAATAAATGGAACTCTTTTACAGGAAATTTGTGGAACAAACAGTAAATGTTTGTAGATTTTTGTAAATTTGTTGAAAAAAATTTGGAATTACCAATTTTTATTTGTTTTATTGTAGTATAAATTTAAAAAATATAATATATGGCAAAACAAACTAAACAAAAGAATCCTAATGATGAATTTATGACTAAACTCATAGAGCTAGGAAATCTTTGGGAAATAAATCCTAAAACAATAGGTGAATGTATAAATGCAGTTTATAATACTAAAATAGAAAATAAAAATGGAGGAAACTAAAAAAGACACTTTAAGAAGATTGTTCATAGAAAACAATTTAGTAAAAGAGGATGTGTTCAAACACGCACATTACACAATAATAACTAGGGCTGGAATAGACAAGATTCAGGCTGCTCAAAAAATTTCAATTTCTTACGAGTTAATGAATCTTTCACAGGACCATTCTCATTGTTTAATTAAAGCAACAGGAACTATGGGAGACACTACTATTGAAACATTTGGTGAGTCAAGTCCTAAAAACAATAAAAATTCTTATGTGGTTTCAATGGCCGAAAAAAGGGCTATGAGCAGGTGTGTCCTTAAATTGAGCGGCTTTTATCAACACGGAATTTTCTCTGAAGATGAGTCTGATGATTTCAAAAACAAATAATATGAGTGCAGGAGATTGGATTGATGATGTACTTGATGATAAACCTATAGCCTGGTGGCAAATATCAAAAATAGAGGGATTATGTCAAACATCATCAGTCGGCTCTAAATATGTTAACATGAAACTAGAAGAATTAACTTACGAACAAGCAAATCAAATTATTTATGAACTTAAAGAAAACGACAACCCAAGAGATTGCAGGGATCAATTTTACAAATTCCTTAAAAGGGAGCAGGGAAATTAAAAAAACTCATAGGATTTTAAATTTAATGGTGAATAATATACTTAATTGGAAAAGTGGTTCACTAAGAATAGAAAAATTTATTTCTTTTTACAATGCTATACCAGAACATTTGTGGAGTAAAAAACCTATATTTTATTATAGAAAAGAAAAGTTTGATGGTATGGGGTTTTTAGGTGAAAGTCCTCATAAGTTTAATGTGCCATCTAAAACTTTATCTTTATATTTTAAAGATATTTTAGGTTACTCTGCGGTACGAGTATGTGATAATGATATAGATGAATTTATGTCTATTGAAAGTCCAAAAGAAAGATTTATAACAGCTTTATATAAAATTAAAAACAATTCCTCAACACAGAAATTAAATAACATTTTTAGTAAAGCAAAAGATATTTATAATGAAAGATATTATTAAAAAAAATAAAATTAATTTACTTTTTAATGTAACTGAAGCTTTAACAGGTGTTAATAGAAAAGATATAGTTAGTAAAAAAAGAAATAAACAATACATTTTACCAAGGCACATTGTAGGTTATATGCTACATAAAGAGTTAGAAATAACAATGATGGAAAGTGGTAGATTAGTAGGCAGAGATCACTCTACAGTACATCATTATGTTTCAAATTATGATGATAATATGAAATTTTATAAAGAGTTTAGAAACTTATATGAAATTATATCAGAATCATATTGGAGTCAAATAATGGAAGCAGATGTAAAAGACTTGTCATTAGAATTAAAGCAACTTCAAAATCTAATTGACACTTTAAATGCGAAAAAAAAGAAGTTGTTAACATTAAATAAATAAATTTAAAACATGGAAGAAACAAAGTATATTAACGGAATCCTTATTAAGGAAAGAACATTTGATAATGGAGGTTCTCAAATGAAAATTAGTATTAAAACTGAAGATTTTATTAACGATTTAAAAGAGGTTGATAAAAATGGATGGTGTAATTTAATTCTTAATAGAAGAAAAGAACCATCTGATAAGGGTGTGACTCACTACTTAAAGGTAGATACTTGGACACCTGATGCTAACAAAGCTTCAGAACCAAAAGAAGAGAAATGGGTTACTCACCCTAAAAAAGATGATGATTTACCATTTTAATACATCCCATTTTAATGGTACGGAGGAATAGGTTAATAGCAGGGTTTAATAGCCCTGCTCCTCCAATAAACAACAACAAACAAAACAAAACAAATGAAAAGAAAATTTAAAGGAATTTGGATTCCTAACTACATTTGGCTATCAAAAGATTTAACATTACAAGAAAAGGTATTCCTGGTTGAAATAGACTCCTTGGATAATAGTGGGGGCTGTTATGCAAGTAATGCTTATTTCGGAAAGTTTTTTGAACTTTCTAATACCAGGGTATCTCTTGTAATTAATTCACTAGTAAATAAAGGTTATTTAACTTCAACTATAAATCAAAAAGAGGGTAACAAACGATTGTTACATACCTCTTTAACAAAAGTTAAAAACCCTATACAACAAAAGTTAAAACATAATAATAAAGTTAATAATACAGATAATAAACAAAAGGAAGTTTTGTTTGAAACTTTTTGGAATTTATATCAAAAACCAATAGGTAAAAAATTAGCTAAACAAAAGTTTATTACTTTAACTTTAGAGGATTGTAATAAAGCCATTAGTGTTACTCCTATATATGTAAAATCAACTCCTGATAAAAAGTTTAGGAAACACGCATCAACTTGGTTAAATCAAGAGTGTTTTAATGATGAATACGATAGTAATGGACAAGGAATATCAGATGGTAATTTAAAAGGTATGATATTATGAGTTCATTTTATCAATATGGCATAGAAATAAAAAGATCATCTGGGCAGACTAAAGTCAAGTGTCCAAAATGTTCTCATGAAAGAAGAAAAAAATCAGAACCATGTCTTTCCGTAAATATAGATGAGGGAATTTGGAATTGTCATAATTGCGGATGGGCTGGTGCTTTAAAAAAACATAATTATATGGCAGAGATTAATTATACAAAACCTAAACCAAAAACTATAACATCAGTATATACTAAAGAGTTTTTAAGTTATTTTAAAGAAAGGGGTATATCTGAAAAAACTTTGTTAGCAAATAAAGTATCTGAGGGTAAAGAATATATGCCACAATGTGAAAAAGAAAGAAATACTATACAGTTTAATTATTATAGAAATAATGAATTAATAAATGTAAAGTATAGGGATGGTGATAAAAACTTTAAGTTGGTTAAAAATGCAGAAAGAATACTTTATGGTTTAGATGATATAGTAGGCAAAAAAGAAATTATTATTGTAGAGGGAGAGATTGATAAATTATCATTTTATGAAGCAGGAATAAAGAATTGCATATCAGTTCCTAATGGAGCATCTAATTTAAAACTAGAATACTTAAAAGATTTATCAGAAGATTTAGAAAGAGTTTATATTGCAGTAGATATAGATGAGCCAGGTGTAAAATTAAGTGAAGAATTGTCTAGGAGATTAGGTAGAGATATTTGTTATAGGGTTGAGTTTGATGGTTATAATGATTCTAATGATTTGTTAGCTAATAAAGGTATTGATTCATTAAATCAAATAATAAAAAATGCTAAAGCATATCCATTAGAAGGTGTTATTGATGTTAATTTGTTTGACAAAGATATAGATGTTTTATTTAATGAGGGATTAAAAAGAGGTGATTTAACAGGGCATAATGATTTTGATGAAAAGTTTTCTTTTACTACATCACAATTAACAGTTATAACAGGAGTTCCAACGCATGGTAAAAGTAATTGGCTTGAGCATATATGTATGAGATTATCTGCCAAACATAATTGGAATTTTGGTGTCTTTTCACCTGAACATTATCCTCTATCTTTACATTTTTCAGTATTAGCAGAAAAATTTGTAGGTAAATCATTTAGAAAAGATACTATGTATGAAAGAATGAGTAGAGGTGAATTAGCCTGGGCTAAAAGGTTTATATCTAAACATTATCATTGGATAAGGCCTGATGGTGATGTGTTTACTATAGATAAGATTTTAAAAGCTGCAGCAGGTTTAGTTAAAAGATACGGTATTAAAGGTTTAATTATTGATCCTTATAATAAAATACACGCAAGTTTTAATGGACAAAGTGAAACACAGTACATTAATGAGTTTTTAACTAAATTAACTATATTTAAACAAAAATATGATTTACATATATTTCTTGTAGCACACCCAAGAAAGATGAGTAAAAAAGATAATGGATTATATGAAGTTCCTACTTTATATGATATTGCAGGTTCTGCAAATTTCTATAATCAAGTTGATAATGGTATAACTGTATATAGAGATTTTCAAACAGGTAATAGTCATGTATATGTTCAAAAAGTTAAATTTAGACATATAGGTGAGATAGGGGAATCTGTTTTTAAATATAATATACAAAACGGAAGATATAATCAATTAGATGAGGAACAAGATTTCTCAATGTATAAAAAAGAAAGTATTAATCAATTAAAAATTATGTAATTATGGCAAAACAAAATGCAATTATAAGCGAAACATTTGAAACAGATTCAGCAGGGTCTTATGAATTTGATTCTGTTGATGGTTTAACTTATAACACAGATACTGAATGTTTAGATAAAAAAGATGTGGTAGATATAGATATACCTGATTATTATATAGGTAATAAGTATAAATACGAAGCAAGAAAAGTTGTGGAAGATTTTGAATTATCTTATAATATAGGTACAGCAGTAACATACTTATTAAGAGCTGCTAGAAAACACTCTACTCCGAATGAATGTATAACAAAAGCTATGGCTCATTTAAAATTTGAGTTAGAAAAACTTAAAAAAGATGAGTAGTTATATTGCTTATTTTGTAATTTTTTTTATTAGTTTAATTTTTATAAATTTGTATTTTTATGATCAATTCAGAAATTAAAATAGGAACAGATTTTTCAGGAATAGGTAGCCCTGAACAGGCTTTAATTAAGCTTGGAGTAAAACATAAAAGTATGTTTGCTTGTGATTATGATAAATATGCAAAACAAAGCTATTTGGCAAATTACAAGCCAGGTGTATTTTATGACGATATAACAAAAAGAAATCATAAAGAAACTCCTTATGTTGATTTGTATGTGGCAGGTTTTCCTTGCCAGGCTTTTAGTATAGCTGGTAATAGAGATGGCTTTGAAGATAGTAGAGGCACTTTGTTTTTTGATTTATTACAATATCTTAAAGAGCAAAGGCCTAAATACTTTATACTAGAAAATGTAAGGGGTTTAACTAATCATGATGGTGGACAAACATTTAAAGTTATTATAGACGCTTTAGCAAAAACTGTTAATAAATCAATTAGAGGTGGTTTGTTTGCTGAAAACCAAACACCAAGTTTAGGTTATCATATATATCACAAAATCTTAAATACAAGAGATTTTGGTATTCCTCAAAATAGAGAAAGAATTTTTATTGTAGGGTTTAGAGAAGATGAACATACTTTTAAATTTCCAAAAGAAATGCCATTAACAGTTAAATTAAAAGATTTGCTAGAAGATAAAGTGGGAGATAAGTTTTATTTAAAAAAAGAAACTGTTGAAAAATTAGAAGCTTATACTAAAAGAAATAAAGAAAATGGTAATGGTTTTGGTGCTAAATTTCATAATATAGAAAAAGATGTTATGAGTAGCTTAAAGGTTGGAGGAACAGGAGCAGATGACTTAATTACTGTTCATAGCTTATATCCTAGAAGTGGTAATCCAAAACAAGGAGGAACAGGACATTTAAAGAAAAAAGATGGAACTACTTATTGTATAGACACAGGTAATTGTCAAGCTATAGAAGTTGATAAAAATATAAAACAAATAGGCAATATAGTAGATACAGGTAATTTTGATAACCCTCAAAGAGGTAGGGTTTATGATCCTGAGGGAATATCTCCTGCATTAAACACTTGTGGTGGTGGTGGTTTAGAACCAAAAATAATTGATGTTCATGGAACTATAACAGGAGCTATAGGTAGAGCAGGTAGTTCAAGTGAGTATCTTTCAAGTTGTAGTGCTGTAAGTTCTAATACTAAAAGAATAAGAAGGTTAACACCCTTAGAATGTTTTAGATTACAAGGTTTTCCTGATAAGTTTTATTACAAATGTAAAGAAGATGGTTTAAGCGACACTCAACTATATAAACAGGCAGGTAACAGTATGACTGTTGATGTAATGTATTATTTAATTAAAGAAATTTTAAAAAATGAAAAAAACATTTTTAATAACACCAATAGCTAAACCTAGAATGACAAGATCAGATAGGTGGAAAAAAAGGCCTTGCGTTATAAGATATTGGGATTATAAAACAAGGTTACAGGCACAATTAGATTTATATGGAATAGTAATAGAAGATGTTATTAAAGTTAAATTTGGTGTACCTATGCCTAAGTCTTGGAGCAAGAAGAAAAAGAAGGAGATGCAAGAAAAACCACATCAACAAAGGCCTGACGTAGATAACTTAGCAAAGGGATTAATGGATTCTTTATTTCAAGAAGATTCACACATACACACTTTACACGCAAAAAAAGTTTGGAGTGATGTTGGGTATATAGAATTTGATTATTAATCTATTATATTTTTACCTACAGTAAATTTTTCTCTTTGCTTGTAAACTATATTTTTTGCTTGTTTTTCTGATAAATTATATTTAACAGATAAATCAATAAAAGTGTTACCAACGTGTCCTTTATTTTCAATTAAGTATTTATCAAAATCTTTTATTATCATATAATTTCTTAAAACTTTAGGAGGTATAATCCCAGCTTCAGTAAAATGATATATAACATCTTTTAATAAAAAGCCATTACCAAATCTATTGGAAAGTTGATTATACATTATATCCCTAAACTCAAATACTACTTTTCGTTTATTTGCCATTTTTCTACTAATTCTTTCATATTACTCATAATTTTTCTAACACAACTGTGACAAGTTGTATTATGCTTTCCATAAGAAGTTTTAAATATATCATTATGATAACTTAATAACTTTAAAAGAGCTTCTTTTTTTAAAGCGTTTTTTCTAGTGCTGCCAGGTAAAATAATAACATCATTATATGTTTTAGATATTTCTAACTTTTCTAGTAATGTCAATTCTCTATCCATAATCCTTTAGGGCAATCTATATAAAACTCATCAACTCTTGCTTTTACATTTAAAAAACAACCACAAGCTCCACATTTTTCTAAAGGTTTTAACCCTAATGGTTTTTTGTATGACTTGCAAATGTTTTTTCTACACATAGACATTCTGTTATTAAATTTTTTATCACTAGCTTTTTTAACTCCATTACCAATAATTAAATCCCAAAATAATATACATAATGTTTTCATAAACAAATATAGTGTTTTTAATTAAATAAATTTGCATTAGCTTCAGAAACGCTAACATTGTGTTGAGCATCTGTTATAATAGATTCTGATATTCTAACTTGTTTACTATTAATCCCTGTAACTATTGTTTCTGCTAAACTCATTAAATCTTGACTACTACTTGCGTTTGCTAAAGCATTAGATGTTCCTGGTGTCACCCCTCCTGTAGCAAAAGATTTACCTCCACCTGCTACATTCATATCACTAAGTTGTCCATGAAACATAGCTGTGCTTTTTTTGTTTATAACAGCTTCACCGCCTTCTAATTCAACTACCCTACCTCCTGCATTAAACTTAACACCTCCTTGTGCGTGGCTAGGTCCATAAACCATACCACCTTGTGCAAATTGAGGTATCAAACCACCTTTAGCTCCTGTAAATTTTTGAGCAGATATAAGCCCTATTTGAGCTGCCATTAAACCTAGAATAACAGGATTATTTACTAAAGCAGCAAAGAAATTCATTTCTGCAAAATTTCTTGCTAATGCAACTGCGGTGTTCATAATTACACTTGCTATATCATTCATTTTTTTTCTATTAAAAGCTTGTCTATCTACATTTCTTTGTTCGTTTTCTCTTTGTTTTTCTGCCCCTTGAGTTAATAATTCATATTTTTTTCTAATAGCTTCTTGATCAGCTCCTGATTGTTCTGCAACCTCTAGCTCCCTTTCCATTCTTCTATCTTGATCTTCTAAAATTTTGTCATATCTATCATCAATAGATTGTCTTTCTCTTTCTTCTACATTTTGCAAAAAGGTATCAAACATACTAAACACTTGAGTATATAAACCTGCATACATTTGAATTTCATTTGCTAACAAATCACCTTTTGTAGTTTGAAAATTTTGTTCAGATGCCATCAAATCACTTTTAGTTTGATTATCAATATGTTGTATAGCATCATTAGTATTTTGTACTATAACTTCTGTGTCTGCATAAGTACCTTCTGTTTGACGGTGAACATTTCTAGCATAATCTAATTGTCTATCAAAATCTGCAACCATAACAGCAGAACCATTTTTCATAACAACTTCACCATTAACAATTAGCTCTTTTTGCATATCTTCTAAAGTGTTAAAAAAAGTTGAATACTGTTCAGGATTCATTGTGTTTGCTAAATCACTTCCTAAAACTGATAATTCTTGCTCATACCTTAATCCTTTTACTAATTCTGCATTTTGATTTATAAGCTTAACTTCAGTATCATAAAAATCTTCCGCTTCTTTTTTAAACAATCCATAGTTACCTGAAAAATAATCAACACTAGTTAACCTTAAAGCATTTGATTGAGATATAAGTTTTTGTTCTAATCTTAAAGACTGCTCTAAAGCTTGTTGTTTTATTTTAGCTATATCTGATTGATGTTGAAATTCTAGCAATCTTAAAAAATGTTTATTGTTTTTACCTTTAGTTTGCTCCTCTTTTATCATTTCATCTAAAACTTCTGACAATACATATTTTTCTCCTGTTATAGAATCAATAACTTCTTTTTGTCCTTTTTCTAATTCTTTTAAAACATCAAAACTTAAATTTTTTAATACATCAAAGTTCTTTTTGTTTGCTTTTAAAAATTTACCTGCCTCTTTCCCACTTACCATTCTATCTTGTATTCTTTTTATTTCTTCAGCGTTTGTTTCAGTTAACTCTAATTCTTTTGAAAGCTCCTCTCTTTTAACTTTTAGCGTAGCATCAGCTTGTGATAACTGTCTAGACATCTCATCTTCAAACATTTTTGCCTGTAACTGATTTAGTTGTTTATAATAATCTTTAGTTTTATTTAATCTTAATTTAAAACTATCATCTTCTATTTTTTGTGTCTTTTTAGTGCTTTTCGTTATATTGGCTATAAGGTTAGATAAATGCCTTTCTAGTTCTTCTCTTTCAATTAATATAGTTCTGTCTATTGTTATAGGGTTTCCCTCCATATCAGTTCTAGCTTTATCAAATTCTTTTATAAAAAGATCTATACCCTCCCCCCTATCACTTAAAGCTGCTTTAAATTGTTTAGCTGCAGTTTCGCCTTCAGTAGCCTCTATATTATAATACTCCTCTAATAAAGTTGCGTTTCTTATAAACTCTTCTGTTCTTGCAATTTCTTGTTCTTGAGCTGC
>MDTC01048810.1_pt1 | contig 26281 bp, 26 predicted proteins | sample 811181 | NCBI WGS metagenome assembly MDTC01 (sample SAMN05326644, study PRJNA326480) | marine metagenome | isolation source: seawater | place: Pacific Ocean: North | collected 2011
AATAAAGATTAAAAAAATCTAATCTTTATTTTTTTAAAAGTGTAAAGAGCCCCCATAGACAATTTGCCTCCTCGCTCAATACCGTGAAATCCCATAATCAATGAATTATAATTAGGTTTGTTTGATTTTTTTAGATTCCTCCATTTCCACTACACGTATGAAAACCATACGGGAGATCTTTACGGCGGCTCCTCTCCATTAAAAGATATATCACTAATAATTACACATAAAAAAACACTTTATACAATGATATACCCGATGTGGGGCTTGAACCCACGGCCACCAGCTTAAAAGGCTGGCGCTCTACCGACTGAGCTAACCGGGTGAATTGTCAGATGAAGGATTTGAACCTCCGACCTCAGGAGTATGTTACCTGCGCTCTACAAGCTGAGCTAACCTGACTTTATCCAGTGCAGGATTCGAACCTACGACAACCAGCTCATGAGACTGGCGCTCTACCTGACTGAGCTAACCGGATTTGAGGTGCGCACCTCACTATTTACAAATATACATTAGTTTGATACAAGTAGGCGACATCTTCCATAAAGAGTTCTGGGTCATTGCAAGCGCTGCTGCTACCAAAACTTAAATCATTTTTTTGATTTAGAATAGTCTGAATTCATGTCCAGAATTCCTACACTACTTATAAGCACCTCGTGTTATGCCCCTCCCCGCATAACACTGTGATCACCCATGCTGCTTTAAATATTAGAAATTCCTGTATATAGGAAAAGTAGCCTTTGTCATCTCCATTTCCTTGAGGCTTCTGGGTATATTATTATCCCAAGGGACTGCCTCTCCCATTACCCGATGTGGGGCTCGAACCCACGGCCACCAGCTTAAAAGGCTGGCGCTCTACCGACTGAGCTAACCGGGTTTATGTATATACATTAGCACAGTAAATTACAATATTTTTCTCCTATCTGGATTCGAACCAGAGTTTTGGGATTCAAAGTCCCAAGTGATAACCACTACACTATAGGAGAAGGGGTATATTTATCCCATATACCAGAGGCTTGCACGAAGTGGGGTTCGAACCCACGCGTTGTTAAACACCAGGTCTTAAGTCTGGCTCCTTAGACCACTCGGACATTCGTGCTAGTGAACATTTTAAAGCGTGTTCATCGCTTTGCTCCCATGCGGGCTCGAACCGCAGACCTTCGGCTCATAAGACCGATGCTCTAACCAACTGAGCTATGAGGGCTTCCCGCACCGGGAATTGAACCCGAGCCTCAGCCTTGAAAGGGCTGCATCCTAACCACTAGACTATGCGGGAGTCGCTTTCTATAGGGGTTGAACCTATGACCTTTCGGTTAACAGCCGAATGCTCTAACCAACTGAGCTAAGAAAGCTATTTATATTTTCTACATTATATACACTATTTACACACTATATATATGGTAGAGTCTTTAAGTCAATTTTATATTAATTTGTAAACCTATTCACGAATTGAAAACGTGTTTTTTAGTTTGTTTACAGCAACTTTTTTAGTATTCACTTGAAAATTAAATTCTTTACAAAAATCTATAATAGTTCCTTGCTTTTCTTCTCGTTCTCCAAGACAATTATTTTTTACTGTTGATTTTTGTTCATCTGGTGCGTGCCCCCAATTTTCAAAGAATGTTTCCAAATCATTATCATTTTCAAAAACAACTTTTTTGTTTTCGTGATCTATTATTCCATTATGATAATAAATTCTCTCTTCCCATATTGGAGTTAATGAAGCATAATATAGCCATTCATTATTATAAATATTAAGTTGTTCAATATAAGTAGGAGCTTCTGTTTGAAATAACTGATTATATTTTTTTTTAATTTTATAAATGCATTTTGCCTCTAATATTTTTCTTGATTGTAAATTTTGCGAATTATTATTATCAAATTGAGAAATAAAATCATGATTTAAAGATACAGACATATTTGAATTTTTAATTACTTCTTGTTTACCTTTAACATGGAAATATTCTTTGCAAAAGTTAGTTAGGTCAAATTGTCTGGTGCAAAGTGTTGCAATTAAATTACCAAAATATATTGGGTCATTTTCTTCATTCCAATCTTCAATGCAGCTATTTATATAAGTTTCAAGTTCTTCATTTTCGCTTTTAAATATCTCATCGTATACTTTTAATATAAATTCAAAAGTGTCGATTGTAAATCCAGAATAGTAAAGTTCAAAACCCCAAAATAACGATTCTTCTATATTGTGTTCTAAAATAGAAATAAAAAGCGAATGTTTCACTTCTAATTTATTATATAAATACCTTGTCAACATCTTTTATTAATAATATATAATATTAATAAAAACAATCAATTTTATATTATTTATAAATGGAGATAGATAAATATTTTATAAAAAAACTTACATTAAATGATATTCAATTTAAAAAAACAGATTTGGATAATGTGAATAAATATTCAATTGGTTACAATTTGGGTGACCTTTTAGAAATGCCATCTTTATATTTATCAAAAAAAACAATGACATTTTGGAAAAAAAAATTCCACGAAGAAAATGAAAAAATGACAACAAATGAAATAAGACAATTTATGATGAATGTTTATCCAAACTCAATCTTATCTTACTATTTTTCATCATCTATTCCAGAAGACGAATCGTTACCAAATAAAAATAGATTACTAAATGCAATAAAAATGTATGAAAATATGATTACAGATGAAATTATACATAAATGTATTAAATTCATAAAAAATAAAGATGTGTTATGTGTTCATTTACGATGTGGAGATACAAGTTTAGAAAACGAAGATGATAACGATTTTGATACAAGACAAACAAATTATGTAGCAGACATTGCAAAGCATTTTAATAATGTAATTATATTTACAGGTATTATTCCAGGTTATTCATCTAAACTAGGATATGAAAATGTAAGAACAGCAGCTTATAAACATTTAAAATTAATGTTAGATAAAATACCAAATTCAAGGGTATTTTTATACGGAACTATAGATGACCATTTATCTATATTACAACACAGTGAAAACGTTTTGTTACACAGGGGAGGAATAAGTCAAATATTATCAATAATATGTAAAAATAAAATTTTTATTGATATAAATAATCAATGGTGGAAAGGAAAATACACGGAAGCATTAAAAAAATTGATTGGATGTAAAGAATTAGAATTAAAATTTGATTAAGCTAACATACCAACTAATGTGGGAAAATAATTATAATCTTTCCATTTACCAGTTTGTTCTCTATTTAATATATTTTTAGATTGTATCCTATTCTTTATAATTATTTTTCTTTTAGCAAGAATATTTCTCCATTTTCTTTGTATAATTTTAATCCAAAATGTTTTAACTAATACGCTATATGTGCCGTCTTGCTGAATATTTAATTGCATTATTTGAACTTCAGGATATGCATTTGGTGAAATTCCATACCAATACAAGTAAGCTAGACAATCAAAATGATTGTATTGAAAGTATGTTCTAATAGATATAGAATTAGAAAGTAGTAAATCATGGTCTTGTTCCTCATAGAGACCTAAATAATATTTTTTATCTATTTTATCACTTTCAAGATGTTCTGCATCTCTTCCAAGTATTTCATCTGAGTCATTAGGATAACCTAAATCTAAATGATAAATATTATATCTACTATTAGATGAATCATAGGTAGTTTCGGAATCACAGTCAGATAAATACATTTCTTCGTCGTAATCAAATAAATACTCAGGCATGCTTTTTTATAGTAAGAATCTAAAAAATAATATATCAATTTTTTATATAATATGTCTTATAAAAAGGATATTATAAAAACAATGAAAAAGTTATATCAAAATAATATGATAAGCATTCGTGATGGTAATGTAAGTTTTAAACCTAAAAATGAAGATTGTTTTTATATATCCGCAGGTTCTGTAAAAAAAAATTTAATGAGTGAAGACCAAGTAATAAAAGTAAAATTTGACAAAATGAAAAATTTAAGTTATGACAAAAGTTTTAAATATCAACCATCAAGAGAAATATTTATGCATTCATTTTTACACACACATGATAATAATTATAATAAAAATACGTTTGTAGTTCATGCACACCCCAAAAATATAATTTCTTTTATGGGAGTCAATGAGAAACAACAACTAAATAATATTAAAAAATTTTTTCCAGAAATAAATGTTGGAAGTATAGGAAAGAATGTATTGTATCATGACGCAGGTTCAATTGATTTGGCTAAAAATTGTTATGATAACTTGTTAAATCATGAAATAGTAGGACTGGAGCGCCATGGGTCTTTGTCGATAGGAACAGACGTAGATAGGATATTTGAAAATATAGAAACATTGGAATATTATATTGAATGTTATTTAAAAAGTAAATAATAATTAATTTAAAAATTTAATTGTAATAATACTACAATAGATGTTGTTAATATTGTTAACAAATTTATATTTAATTTATGTTTCTAGTTATATTTATAATATTGGTATTCCAAAAATAGTTAAAAATTCAATATACGTTCCTTCTGAAAATGAATGTAAAACATCAATTATTCTATTTCCGGGGTTTGGAAAAATTGGAAAAGATTATGTAGGTTTATGTGATAAAATCAATACCAAGTTAAATGATAGTGTTTCTTTTATGTTGATTGATTACGGTTCAAACTCTCCGTTTACTATTAATAAAAATGCTAATTTTATAGGAAATGAATGTGTTAAATATATGAAACAGGAAAACAAAGAATGTGATAATTTTATTTTTTTGGGACACTCTGCTGGTGGTTATTTTGCGATAGATCCAGCAGAAAATTATGGTGATGGATTAATTCAAATGGGTTGTGTTTTAAATTCAAAAGGAAATATAATTTGGCAAAAAAAAAAATCATTGAAAGATTATAAAAAACCGGTATTAACAATAATGGGGGAAAAGGACGGATATATTAACTATTTAAACAGTATTCAAGAGTTCGAATCAATAGCCCAAGAAGATTATTTAAAAAAACCGGTTATATTAAAAAAAAATATAAATCATTTATTGATGTGTAATAATAAAGAAAGTAAATTTGCAAAATTATTGGGTATGGTTGATTATGACTCACATTTAAGTATTGACGCTGCACATGATATGTTATCAGATACAATTGTAAATTTTTTAGAAAAAAATGAAACAATTTTAGATGAGGTTATATTATCAAGTAATAAAATAAATGAATACAAAAATCTTAGCTCTAAGATAGATAATGTATGTAATTTAGTGCAAAATTATATTTTTAATGGAGATGATTATATTTTAAATATAAAAAACACAATACATAAAAGTCAAAACGATTTTTTATTTTCAAAACCATATATTGATGAAAATGGATTAGTTTATATTCAAAGTTATGAAAAAGAGAATTTAAATCAATTGTATTCAAAAAGTTTGTGGATAAAAACTATAAACCAAAAAGAAATTTTAAATCATCCTATTTATACAAATGTTAGAGTTAGTCATGAAATGTCGGCAAATGAAATAAATAAGCATATATTTGAAAAAGAGATCCATGATATGTGTATGTTAAATATAAAATTTGAAGAAGAAATTTTTAATAATGAAGACCCATTAGCAATAATTAAATGGTTATCTAAGGATGTAGAAATCAAATACCAAAATAATATATTAACTATAAAAAGTCCTGTTTTGTATACTGATAAAACTGTAATTAAAAGATTTTCAGGTATGAAGTACATGAAATTATTAACGCCACAAATGGTAAATGAAATCAAGACTCTATTTTATTAATTATAAAAATATTTAAAAATATAATTATATATATAAATATCTAATTATGATTGCATTTTTGGTTTTACTTTTTACAGTAGTGTATGTCAACTGCTTTACTATAGAGTTTCCATATGGCACCAAATTTATGGCAAGAGTTAAAAATATTAATTTGAATAAAATTAATGATGAAACAAAATATAATTTGCAATATTTATTTAAAACAACACCAGTATTAGTATTTGAAAAACAAGATCTTTTGCCTGAAGAACAATATTATATTTCAACCTTTTTTGATAATAAATATAACAGCCAAGTAATGCATCCTTTTAATACAGCAGTTCCATCAATAGAACAAATTGCTATTAGAGGTAAAGGAACAACAAACCATTTTGGGATTGATAACGTGCCAATTTATGTAGGAAAAACTTTCAAATATACGGAAGTATGGCATCAGGACCTAGTTGGTGTAAAAGATGTGTTACCACCTGTTGTAAGTTCTATGTATATGATAGAAACTCCAGAATGGGGCGGTAAAACAAAATTTGCCAGTCTAGAAAATGCATACGAAAGCATGTCATATTTATATAAAAGCTTTTATAAAAATACAAAAATAGTTTATTTATATGACCATAATAATCTACCCGAAATAGATTTTACTGGATATGGAAGAATAGATAAATATTGGAATAACGATTTAACAGAAGAATTAGAAAAGAGTATGGTATCTCAACCATTAATTATATATCCAACTGAAGAATCTACAAAAAAAACATTTATGATTACACCAAATAAATTATATAAATTCAGCACTTTAAGTCCAAATGATAGTCAAGAAAAAATGAGATATATTATGAAAAACTTTATTTTAAAAGAAGACAATATTGGAACAATAAATTATAGAAAAAATGATTTTGTCATCTTTAACAATAGAAAAGTGATTCACACAAGCACCCCAACTGAAGAATATTCTAAAGACCGTATATTATCAATATTGTTTTTAGGAACAGACGAACCATTAGGGAAATTAGAGTGAAGTATTAAATTTTTCATTAAACATTTCTATATAATCAACAATTTTTCTGGCGAACTCACCATCACTAGGATAATGATGACCACCTTTTACTCTAACATCATCACACTGTTTGGCTTTGCTATAAAGTAATTCTTTTTTATCGGGATATTTTTGACTCAATTTATATGCTAAATAATATGCTTGTAACGCATGTCCAGATGGATAAGCAGGAGTAAAAGATGTAGTTGAAGTAATAAGATGAATACTAGGATCTAATTGTTTTGGTCTAGGTCTATTAATAGTATATTTAAAGAAAGCAATAATAAAAATAATATGTATTTGTGTAATAATTTTGTTTAATTCATTAAATTTCTCATCAACAATCTCTGTAAATGCATGAGCAGGGCTAGGGTCAGTTAATTCAAAAAAATGAATATCTAATAAATGTCTATTATCAGAAATTTCTTTTACTTTATAAACTTCTTTATTATTGTAAATGGGGATTGTAGGTAAAAAATTATGATAACGAGGTAATGAATAAAGAACAATTAAAGCTGCTAAAAGTAATAAAATAATGAAATCAAAAAGCATAATTTCTATTTGTTATAGATTATAATTATATTAAATTAAGGAAAATTTAAAAATATTTATATTTCATATTAATGAATTATAAAAAACCAAGTGTTTTTAAAAGTATTCAAGCACAAGAAAAATGGAGACAAAAACAAATTGACATTTATTATGGAAAGGGTAGACCGTTATTTCCAAATTGGAAAGAACGTGTTGAATATCCAATTATTCCAAATGAAATAATATTAAGAAATATTCATCGATTTATTAGGTAAAAAAAAAATCATAAATAATTAGACCAACTATTAATAAAAATAAAACAATAAAAAATATAGTAATAAAAATATGTATTTTTTTTGATCTTTCTTTTTTATCATATTGTTTAATAACTTCATCATATTCTAAAAATTCAGCTTCTGAAGATTGATTACTATCTTCTTCCATAATTGGAGACATTATAGAACTTTTCATTATTAATTAACAAATAATATTTTTTTGTATTGTTTGTTAGATAATTATTCTAAAACTAAACATATAAACTTTGATAAGTCATTACATATTTCAATACTTTAGATTCAATTAAAGTAAGTTTATGTAAAGTATCAACATGGTTTAAAAGTAATGTTTCAGTTTCAAATACTCCTACTAATTCTTTAGTAATTGTTACAATTTTCAACATTGCTTTTGTAAAATCACCAATAGATATATTCCACTTTTTAACTTCAATCTCAATAAATTTTCTGCAATCAACTTCATTATCAAGTTCACACCATCTCATTGATAAATCAATTAAATCATATTGTAATGCATCTTCATAACGAATACCTGAATTAATTTGTTTTTCTTGTTCTAATTGGTCATATCCTTCAAACAAACCTGAAAGTTCAAATAGTCTATCGTTAATAAAATTGTCCTCTGAATTAGGTAATAAAGTTCTTTCATCACTTGGTAATTTTATGTCAGTAAAACATGATAATACACCAACGATTTGTTCACATGTAAACTTAGTAAAATAATCCCAGTGTTGTAGCAATCTGGTCATAATAATAGGGTGAACTTCTGCAATATTAGATGCTATATTGCCAAGTTCAGTCAAAGAATATACCTCTTCCTCTTCATTATTGATTACATAATCAATAAATTTATCTTCATACAGAATATTTTTGATTTTGTCAGTTTGTATTTGAAAATATATATGCATATCTTCCAATTCATTTTCAAGATTTGTCAAATCTTTTTTAGAATTTTCAAGATTTTTCATTTTATTTAAATCATCGTCAAGAAATTTGTTTTGTTCTTTCAACTTTCTAATTTCTTTCTCTACCTTTTTCTTTTGATTAGCAGATTTCTTATCAAATTCAAAAATATGTTGTTCGTAACTTTTTATTACTTCTGAACTTGTTTTTAAACTTAAAGTTGAATTTTCTATATTTTCTTTTTTATTTTGAATTTCATTATCAAGATTGCATATTTGTTTGTCTATAGAATGTTTAATCATACTCTTTTTACAAAATTCACTAATATTTTCTTTTTTACATTCTCCATTTTTTAAAACATTTAAAATGAGAGAATAAGAAATATAAAACTTAGATACAAGTTTTTGTGGATTTCCATTTAAAATTTTTTGATATTCGTTTTTAGATGGAATATTGAAAAGATTATTACAATGAACAACGTGTCCAATTTTATCAATACCTCTTCTTCCAGCTCTACCTGCCATTTGTGTATATTCATGAGAATGTAAATATCTTTCTCCATTACCGTCAAATTTATTAATATTTGTGAAAATAGCAGTCTTAATTGGACAATCCAATCCAATAGCAAATGACTCTGTTGCAAATAAAAGTTTAATATATTTTTTTGAAATCATTAATTCAACAATTTCTCTTAAAATAGGAATCATACCTGAATGATGAATTCCAATGCCTTTTTCAAGTAAAGAAACTAAAGAGTTGTATTCAGGCAAATCCAAATATTCCTGAAAATTTGGCAACTTTCTGACAATTTGTTCACATTCATTACGAATTGTATATGGAACTTTACTATCAAATTCAAGTAAAGGAACTGTAATATCTTCGGCACAACTTTCAACTAGTTTTCTTGAAAAGATAAATGCAATTGCTGGGAGCATTTCTTTATCTCTTAAAAATGTAGCAAGTTGATTTAAGACATGTTTTCTTTTCATAAACTGATGATTATTTTTGAAAAGTTTTTCCATGTTTAAAATAGTTTGATATCCAGGTTCGTGAAAATTACCATTGGCTTCTTTCAGCAGAATAAGTTTATTAGTATTGTCTTTGATTTCCTTTTGAATGGTCTTATCTTTTACATATTTAAATATAGATTCTGTATTTGTTAGAAATCCGTAATGGGTAAGAGGAACAACTCTTTGATAAGTATATGATAAATATACTTTTTTGGCATTTTCTTCAGTATGTATACTTTCACACCAATTTGCGAAACCTTCAGGATTATCAATAGTTGCAGATAACATAACCATTTGAACATGAGAAGGCAACATCATAATTGTTTTTTCCCATACTTGTCCTCTATCTTTATCATTAATATAGTGAACCTCGTCAAAAACTACACAACCGAGTTCATCTTGAATGTTCATTTCAAATTGCAAGTTTGTAGTGGATTCATTTTTCTTTTTAAGATTAAATAAATAATTCATTAGAATTTCTGTAGTCATAATTAAGACATCCGCATTGGGATTTGTTTTAATATCGCCAGTAAATAAACCAAATGAAATATGAGGAAATTTGTTTGTAAAATCATGGAATTTTTGATTAGAAAGAGCTTTAATTGGACTTGTATAGATCACCTTTTTGTTTTGAGAAGTGAAATAATCAATGGAAAATTCAGCAGGTAATGTTTTACCAGAACCAGTATGTGCAGTAACTAAAACATGGTTTCCTTCAACAATGCCTTGAATAGCATATTTCTGAAAATCACTTAACGGAAAAGTGAACTTTTCAAAATGTTCTTGAAAAGATGATTCTTGAGGGTAAGGTTTATCACAAATAACGACCATTTTAGATAATATAATAGATTTCATTATATTATTTTAATTTCAATTTTTATCTTCCATTCCTCCACCAATACACCTTTGAACATTTTAAACGCCGATTAGAACAGTTTACTTACTATAGAACCATAACCATTAGAATATTTATAAAATAAACTTTTATTATCTCTATAAAGATGTGTTAATATAACTTGGTCTGTCCATATATCATTTTTATCTATTAAATTTAAATATTCTTTATATAGTTCTACAAAGCTATCTATAATATTTTTGTGTAAAATATATGTTGTTCCTGATACATGATGGTATAAATGATACTTACCTTTTTGAAATTTATCACTATACGTAGTACGGTCTGTTGAAGAATAAATAAATTTATCTTTTGGTAATTTATTTAATACATTTATATTTGGAAAAGATATAGAAAGAGGTGGATTATTGCGATAAACGCATATTCCAGCATCAATCCACATAAAAAACTCTGATGAAAAGGGATCGAGTTTGAGAGCTTGTTGAATCATAAAAATTTTTTCGTTCCATATTAAGTTTAATTCAATGGAAGGACAATGCTCAGAATTAGTTATCATATTATCTTTATATTTATAAGTCATAAATTCTTCAATATTGTATTCAATGTAATATGTAGGTAATTCACCTCTATATTTTTTTATTAATGCAATACTTTCTTTATCACCAAAAAATACATATGGACAATTAATTTTAAGAGTGTTTTTAAACCAATTGTCAAATTTATTTCCATGTTTATTTTTAATTTTCCAATAGCCTGAGACACAAGTTAATTTTGATTTATCCATATTTATTATTATAATATATTATTTATATAATTATCAGAATATATTGATTATAACGTTGATTTAAAATATTTTTACAATGAAGAAATAAAAGAAAAAGTATTTAATTTTTTTATTAACGATTTAATTTTAACCCGTTGAAGATTTAATTAATCACCTATTAATAGATTACAATTATCATATTCTTTTTCTTACTTCATATCTAGTTTTTGTTTCTAATTTAGTCTTAAGTTCTTTAAATTTTTTTGGATTATCTTGTAATTCACGAAGACCATCAAATCTGTCTTTAGAACCCCATGTTTTTATATTTGGATCACCATTAGGTGAAATAAAGTTAACAGGTACTCCCATTGCTAAACAAGGCAAATAACAATGTAATCTTGAAGTATTAACATATTTACATTTACTATAATTTTCTAAAATATCTAGAGCTTCAATTATTCCTTTTTTGTAGTCAATATTCTTCCATTTTGGATTCTGTTGGGTAAAATAAAGTCCATTATTAACATTTGTATCAGTATTAAATATTGTATCATTTTGTTTATTCCATTTAAAAAAATCAATTGTAGTAGTCAAACATCCACTGAAATATGCATCAATACCTTTGTTTTTTAATTTATCAGTTGTTTTTAAATCTCTACAACCAATTGGTTCATATTTTTTTAGCTCATTTATATATTCACTTTCTAATAATTTTTCATTGGCTAAATGAAATGAAATAAATATTGGTGTTATATTTGAAGGAATTTTAAAACTAATATCATTATTACTACTACAAGGGTGCATCCACCAACCATTCATAATTGTAATAATATTAGTATATCCATTGTATTGTTCAATTATATGCATATTATCTCTTTTTATAAAAATTATATTAAAATTGGGTATTTCATTCTGGATAAGTAGATTTACAAATTCTCTAATGTCATATTGTGTATTATTAAAATCTTGTATAATTTTTCTGTAAATATTTATAGCAGCTAATGACTGGACATAATCACCTATGTTTGATGAAGCACATTTATAATATGAATTATTATAAATTAAAATACCTAAATTCATAATTATATAATAAGTTAATATAATTATGAAAAATTTATAACTATTTATTAAATATTAAACCAAAACCACAATCTAAATTAGAAATATTTCTACATTCTCTGCCTAAATAATCTACAAAATTAAAACAATTATATCTTTTTGAAAAATTATTCCACCATTTTTCCATATTTTTATTAATAGTTATATCGTCAAGAATTATATAATCTGGTTTAACAAAATTATAAAACTCAATATTTTTTTCAATCCATTTTCCATCTTTTAGAGCATCAATATATAGCAATGTTTTACCATTTATATTTTTAAAATATTCTTTAACGTTGTCTTGTATTTCAGTTGATAATGAATCACCTATTAATCTTTTACATGTATCATATTTATTTAATCTCTCTATAGCCATAGTATGTTCTTCAACATCAATTGTTACTAATTGCAAATTATTATTACTTTTCATCATTGCTAATCCACTTCCCCCTTTATGTGTTCCTATCTCAATTACATTACTAATATTAAAGTATTCAATAGAACCAGCTAATATATTGTAATATGGTTGTGTTTCATTTATCCTTTTTTCATCATATCCAATGGTTGTTTTTGATAAAATAGTTTTACCAGTATTAAATATATTCTCAGATATAAGTTGATTATTCATTATTATATAGATTGTTATTTTTTTTTCGCGTTTATTCGTTTAATATGTAATTTTTTATTAATAAAATAAAATTCAAATTGGTCTTTAATATTTTCAAAATATTCATCAACTGCTTTATTAGTACCTTGCCAACAATTATAATCATCAATTATAACAATTCCGTTAACTAATAAATTTGGTATAACATATTTTAAAACACACTTTACAGATTCATACCAATCACAATCTATATGAGCAAATGAAACAAGATCATTTAATTCTGATAATGTATCTTCATATTTTCCTTTAATAAATGAAACATTATTATTTATGTTAAACTTATCCATATGATCTTTAATAAAATTAATTAAATCAGGATGATACCCATAATAATCAGATGATTCTTTTTTTTGTTCTATTATTTTATATCTATCAAGAGCTCTATCCCCATCTTTATCTGTAGGTGGGGGAATTTGACTAAATACATCATAAAGGTTTAATTGTTTATTTTTTCTTTTAAATTTAGATATCAGTATTGCTGAACCACCTTTTGCACAACCAAATTCTAAAATATGACCATTTAAATGATTAGTTTGTAAAACTGCGTTTTTAATATTATTTAAAGCATCTTTAGTTAACATACTCAAATGTTTTACTTTATTAATAAATTCTTCATTTTTTTCAAAGTCATTTTCATCCCATAAATATTGATATTTACCTGTATTGTGAAAATATGGTTTTTTTTCTCCAACATAATGTAATATAAATTCTGTTTCTTTCTCTACCAAATAATCATCTTGGTTTAAAAATATGTTGAATCTAGATTTTAATACTGTATGATTTCCACCTGCATACATGTTTATAATATATTGGTCATGTCTGTTTTGATTTTTTGAATGTATTTCCAAACATTTTTGAGTAAAATTATTTTTTCTTAAAGTTTCTAAGTTCATTACGATAATCCCACAATTCCCATTTTTTTGTTCTTTAACACCTATTAATCCATCTGGCTTAACTATTGAATTTTTAATCGCAATACCTGTTTCACCACAATCAATATCATAAAGTTCATATAAATCTAAATTAACAACAACATCAATATCCAAGTATATTATTTTGTCACATTTAACAAGATCAGGAATAAATATGCGTAGCATTGTAGCAACACTTACATGACGTAAACCATTATATTTTCTATCCCAAGTTTTATAATAACTAAATAAAGTTACATTATCATGTTTATTAATATATTTTTTTAAATTATTTATTTTTTTTTCATCATCGATATTATGAATATAATGTATATTAATCTTATAATTACTATTTTTTCTTAATATTGAATTAATAACAGTAGGTATAAATTTTATTAAATTTACATCACTACAAAAACATATATTTATTATTTTTAATGTGTTCATTAATATTATTATTATGAGATTTTTTTTTTGTAAATTTTAACACACTTCTTACCATGACACTGAAAATATCGTATTACACCTTTGAACATTTAAAACGCCGACTTACTTTCAATATAATTTAAAAATGTTTGATTTAATTTTAATTTATCGGGATTAGTACTTATAAGATCAACTACTCTATAATTTAAATCACCAACATATTCAGCATCTAACCCCATTGCTCTACAGGGTAAAAAAGCATGTAATCTATGAGAATATATTTTTTTAGCATATTTATATTTTGTTAGTAAATCTTGTGCGTAATTAATTCTCTGTTTTGGGTTCATATTCATTAATTCATCAATGTAATGATGAAAATAGTAATTTTTTTCATTTGTATTCCTTTCTTTCCATTCATTTGGACAATCAACATAAATTATACTATCCTTATATTTCTCTTCATAACTCTTATTATCGGGGATATTTTTAATATCTAATAGTTGAGTAAGACAACCATATAAACTAACATCAACTCCATTATTTTTTAGTAAAGTAAAAGTTGTTTTATCTCTACATAATATCGGTGAATTTTTTTTGTAATGTTCAATACATTCATTTTTATATAAGAGAGGTACATCTTTTGACAAACATGTTGATATGTAAATAGGTATGATGTTATTATTTTCAATTGGAAATTTAATATTATCATTGCCCGTCTTCCAATCGGAATTATGCATGAACCAACCATTCATTATTAAATATATTTTTTCTTTTAAATTTGTTATTAATTCACCTGTATTATAGTTATAAATTAAATCATAATCATCTCTATTGACAATATAACTAATATCTAATAATGTACTCGTAACAACGCTTTGAATATCATCACCAATATTAATTGTATTATATCCTAAAATCGCATATTTTTTTGACATGTAATATATTATAATATTATTTATTTATATATTTATTACATGTAATTATATTATTTTATTACATTACCTATAAAGTTTGATATTTATGCATTTTTTTGCACCCATTTTTTAATTAATAGATTCACCATATTTATTTTCAAATTCTATCATTTTATTTTTATACATTATTTCTTTTTTTATTAAATAATCTAATTTTATTTCACATTTTTTTAACTCTTCTTTTAACCGAAAATACTTGTCTCTTTCTTCTTCTACTTCTTTATCAACCAAACAGGTTTCATCAAAAAATGTATTTTTAGTATCAAAATTTAATATTGTTTGCTTAAACTTTTTATCAATAAATAATCCTATTCCATGGTCTTCTATAATTTGTTTTTTTATTTCATTCTTTTTAGGTATTAAATCAATAATAACTTTTTTAGATAAAAAATAAAAACGTCCATTACAATACATACATTTTTTTAAAAATAAATCTTTTGGTAAACAATTATGAACAGTATAATATTGACTAATATGATCAGGAACTTTTACTACATACCCACCATAATCATATTGACTGTTTGTTTGTAAATAATTAGGTAAACTAGTAAAAAAATTATCATCTATTAACATTTGGTCGTCATCTGTTTTAAATATATATTTATAATCAATTGTTTCATTTACAGCATTCATTGCTGTTATCATCTTGGAGGCTAGTGAATTATAGTCGTCTTTGGTGTTTACATATAATATATTTTCATCATAGTCAAATAAATGTTCTTTTTCTGCACACTTCTCACTATCACCAATTAGATGAAAATACAAAATATTTTCAGGAAGATCTTTTAACCATGTTCGTTTTTGTTTTAATGCTTTTTCTCTATATTTGTAACAGTTTAAAATCAATAAAACAATCTCACTTTTCATTGTAATATTTATGAGTCTACTTTTTATATTAATATTAATCAATATAAAAATTTTATTTTAAAATAAATAATGACACATAAAATTAAAGGATTTTATATCAATCTTGATAAAAGACCAGACCGTAAATTACATTTTGAAAATATACAAAAAAAATATTCTTTTTTTTCGGAACTAGAAAGATTATCTGCATGTGAACACGAAAAAGGTTTTATTGGTTGTAGTCAATCTCATATTAAAGCTTTAAAAAAATGCAAAGATATGGAAGGAGAAGTGTTTATGATATGTGAAGATGATTTGATTATTTTTAATGATGAGAATTATAAACAAATGGTTAATACTTTAAATCTTAATGATAATTGGGATTTGTTGACACTAACTCCAAGAGGCGACCAATTTGAAAATGATAATATAAGAAATGAATACTTTAGAATTAAGAACTGTCAAACTACAACTGGATATTTAATTAAAAAAGATTTTATTGATATTCTAATTGAAAATTTAGAGGAAGGTTTAAAACAACTTTTAAATAATGGAGACTCTGGTTATTATTCAGCAGATCAGTATTGGAAAATATTACAAACTAAGCATAATTTTTTCTATTTTAAAAATGTTTTCGGTGGACAATTGGTTGGTTTTTCAGATATTGAAAAGCGGTTTGTTAATTATAATGAAAGATTTGTTAATCAAAAATAAATATTATATCGTCATACTATATAATTTAATTAAATGGATATTAATGAAAATCAAAAATTACATGGTGTTCACCAAGGTGCTCAGTATGGACAAAATGAAAGAGTTGATGAATTAAATGCAAGATTTGTAGGAAGACAATTTACAGATAATAAATTAAAGCCTAATCTCAGTGTTAGACCTGTGCAAACAAAGTATACACATTTTTCTGTTTTAGACGATCACCCAAAATCAAAGGTTGAAGCAGAAAAATATGAAGAATTTAATACATCAAGCAACTTTTATCCTGGCACTCAAGCGGCACCTCCTTATGGATATTTTAGCAATGTAGATGTTGAAACTAAATTAAGAAATCAATCGAAGGCTTTACAACATGGTGCTTCTGCAAATACATATATACCTTCAAGCGAAAGTGATTTATACAAAGCAGAAGTTGTTGGTTATCAAGCCAATCAAACACATCCTCTATTATTTGCAAAACCAAGTATAGAAGGACCTGATACTTTACATTTATCTAATATTGGTCAAAATAAATTATTCAATCATACAAGAACTCAATTAAGAAACAACTAAATTTTTTTTATAGTATTTATATAATATAAAAAATATATATAATAACATGATTTACAAGTTAATTACAACAAAAAATCCAAATTTATTTTTAATGAAAACATTAACCATACTTGCTATTATGATGGTAGTTTTACTTTTATATAAAGCTGTTGCATCCAGAGATAATAAAGAAGGATTTATACAAGAAGAACCTTTTATTATTAAGTATAATGATAATGTATTTGATGAATTCTATTTAGAGATATACTCTACTTTACATGATGTTGAAAATAGAAATGATAAAGAGTTAACGCATATTTTAAAAGCTACAAATCCTTCTGTTGACCGAAGCACAGTTCTTGATATTGGTTGCGGAACAGGAAATATTGTAAAAAACTTTAAAAATGAAGGATACCATGTTTACGGTGTAGATAAATCAAAATTTATGGTGAATCATGCAAAAAAAGATGATCCTGACTTAGAGGTTCTCCACGACGACGTTATGAAACCTATGTGTTTTGAAAAAAATACATTTACGCATATACTTTGCACTTATTTTACTATATACAATTTTGAAGACAAAGTTACTTTTTTCTCTAACTGTTATCACTGGATGAAACCAAAGGGATTTTTGGTTGTTCATATGGTTGATAAAGATAAGTTCTCCAAGATTATACCAAATGAGGATGCAGTTGCTAATAGATATAAAGTCGCTCCTCAAATTGATAAACTTACCAATAAGGTTATATTTGAAGATTATGAATATATTAGTTCATATGAAATCGCAGGTAATAAAGCAGTATTCATAGAAACATTCAAAGATTTAATAACAACACACATCCGACAAAATGAAACTGATTTATATATGGAAGACCCTAATACTATATGCAAAATAGCAAAGCATTGTGGTTTTCAATATGTAGGAAAAGTAAACATGAAACAAATGATTGATGATGAACACCAATACTTGTATTATTTTGAAAGACCGTTATAAATCAGTATTATTTATCGTAAAATATAATAATGATACATTATATTTTATTTTTTTTCATATTCTTATTTTTAATATTTTATGGATATGTCAAAATTAAATATCCTTTCTGGAGTTGCCAACCAGTTTTTCATAATTATGACTTCTTTAGAATGATTATTAGAGAACCTTTCATCATAAACAAAAATAATCCTATGAAAACGAAGTTTTGTAACCTTTTCAACGTAAAAACCAATATATATTTAGACTGTAAAGAAAACAGCAAATTGGAGAACACGAATTTAATTCAATGTTTTTTTCTTAATACTGATAGAATTTTATTCACTTTGAATAAAAAAGATATTGATTCTATATTTTCCGGTCATATTGAACCTTCATTTTTATCAATTTACTTCGAAAATGAGTATAAAAATACTATAGATCTTTCAGGTTCTCTAATCACTAAAAATAATTTACCAATAGGATCTGTTTCTTCACGTGCTGTTAACCTATGGTATGTAAATAATAGGAATCAAAATAAGAATTATGTAGAGATGAAAATTAACTTTGTCGACTACCTTTGTGTAAATAGAAAACTAAATCAAAAAAAGGTATACCGAGAACTTCTACAAACACATGAATATAATACACGGATTTTAAACAAAAATGTGCAATGTAGTCTAATTAAAAAGGAAATTGAGCTATTTGATGGAATTATTCCTTTTGTTAATTACAACACTCTTACTTATAAACTCAGAAATAATCGTGTAGAAAAATTACCAACTCATACTTTTATTATTAAGCTTGAGGAGAACAAGATTGACGTTTTAATTGATTTTTTATATACAAATAATGATTATTGTATGAAAACCAATTTATATGATGTTTTAATTTTTCCTGATATTGGTAACATAGAGCAAATGATAAAACAAGACTTGCTATATGTATATTGTTTACGTAATAAAGATCAAATATATGGGTTCTACTTTTTTAAAGACGCAAAAATGTATTACGAGGAATTAGAATGCAATACTTTGCATTTTGTTGGAAGTATTATGAACTGTTTACAACCAACCGTGTTTTTCCAAGGGTTTTTGCATTCTATAAAAAATGTTCTCCGAACCAATGATTCTTTTGGTATGTTATTGTTTGAAAATATTGGTCACAATCATGTAATATTACAATTTTGGAATACCATGTATGCTCCTGTTTTTGTAAATAAAACTGCATATTATTTATATAATTTTGTGTATCCAGGAAGTCCATTACTTGCGAACAGAGTGTTTGTTCTTCATTGATTTTCTCGTTTTTCGTCTTCCGCCAAGATACTGCATCGTTTCATGTTTGGGTTTGTTTTTTCTTTGTCTTTCTTCTTTTCTTTGTCTTTTTTCCTTTCTTGGTTTTCTTTTTTCCTCCTGTTTCAAATTCAGGTATTAGAGCAAGGAATCTTAAACCTCTAATTACAGCAGCTTTCCTATCTAACGGCATATCTTCCCATTCACGTGTTCTTAAGTCAAGAACTCCCAAAGTTCGTATTTTCTCAACATTAGCATCAATATAGCTATCAATGGTTTCTGGAACCATACTATTGTCTATCATTGTTCTTATGATATTTGCTGCTCTTAAATTAACATTTACAGAATTTTCAAATCCAGTTTCTTGTTCAGTAATTCTTTCTCTGATAATAAATTCTCCAGGTGAAAATATTTCAAGGGTTAGCATCAATTCATATAAAATTTCTTTTTTTAATTGAAATTCATTAACTTCTTCTATTGTGGGAGGACGTGTTGGAGAAGGAGATGAAATAAGATCAGCAATTTCGTCCTGATCTTGTGGAACACCTCCACGTTTTTTTGAACGGGTTTGTTTTTTTTTTTTATCTTTTTAGATTTCTTTGATTTTCTTGTTTTTCGCTTTCCACCAGTGAGGACATTATAATCTTCATCCAGACCTAGTGGATACCATTTGTTAATCCATTCATCAGTTATTTCCTGTCTTGTTAGTGGATGTGTCCTATTACCATTTTTTAACCATGTTTGTAAAGCTGAACGTTCAAAACACTGGTTATTAATTACATTAATAACGTTTCCGCTTGGGTCTAATACCTTTTCTACCTCTGGTTTAACTGCATTTTTTTCATTTAATTCTTCAAATGTAATACCACATATTATTTTATCTTCATTATTTTCATTGCTCTCGGCACATGTTTTAAATTCTTCTTTTGTCATTTCTGGAATTGCTCCTTTCTCTATCAGGACCTTCACTACCTCCACATGACCCTTATATGATGCCATGTTTAAGGGAGTTATCCCCTCATTCGTAGCCTTGTTGATATCAGCTCCTCCCATCATAAGCAGGGCTCTTACTACCTGCACATGACCCATCATTGATGCTATGTATAAGGGAGTTGCCCCATTATTATTAACTTTGTTGATATCATCTCCATTCTTTACTAGAATCCTCACCACATCAACATGACCCATCCCTGATGCTATGTGCAAGGGAGTTTCCCCATCATTCTCAGCCTTGTTCATATCCGCATCTCTCTCAAGCAGCTCTTTCACCACCTTCACATAACCCTGTTGTGATGCTATGAACAAAGGAGTTTTCCCTGTATCCTTAGCCTTGTTGATATCAGCAGGTCCACGCTGAGCCAAGAGCCTCACTATATCCTCATACCCCCTTGCTGATGCTGTGTATAAGGGAGTGTGCCCATCATGTGTAGCATGGTAGATATCAGCTCCCCTATCAAGCAGGACTTTGACTACATCCTCATGACCAAACAATGATGCGGCAAACAAGGGAGTTTCACCAATGTTAGTTTCTTGTTTGATATCCGCTTCTCTATCAAGCAAGACTCTCACCACATCCATATGACCTTTCCCTGATGCTGCATATAAGGGAGTTTGCCCATTATTTTCAGCCTGGTTGATATTCGCTTCCGAATCCAACAGCATCGTCACCACATCCACATGACCCATATATGATGCTATCCATAAGGGAGTTGTCCCATCATTCCTAGCTTGGTTGATTTTCGCATTGTAATAAAGCAATATATCTAATACCTGTATATGACCATTCTGTGATGCTACGTATAAGGGAGTTACTCCAGAGTTTTTATGATTATAGTTGACATTTGCTACTCCAGATTCCAGAAGGTCTAGCACAACATCTGCTTTACCATTCTGTGATGCTAAGAACAATTTGTAATCCATGTCTTCTTCTCCTCCTTTTTGCTTTTTTGAACGGGTTTTTCTTTTTTTTATTTTCTTCGTTTTTTTTCTTTTCTTAGTTTTCTTTTTTCCTCCTTTTTCAAAATCTATCTTTTCAAAATCTATATTACCTAGTGCTTTATCTAATTCTTTTTCGCTTTTTATTGTTGTTATTGGATTAGTAGGAGGTGGTGGTAAACTTTCAATAGTATCTTTTTTAAATCGTCTTCTTGCTTCTTCTTTAATTAAACTGTTAACAGTTTGACCTGTGTTTAATTTACCAATATTACTTTCAACACTTCTCCCAGGATTTTTATAAAATTTATTTGTTTCATCTTCTACTATTTTACTTAATTCTCTTTGCATTGAATTATCTATTTTTCTATTAGCATTTTCATGTGCTTTTAAAAGGTATCTATGTTTCTCTTCTCTTGTAAGGGAATTAAAATTTTTTCCTTTAGGTATTATTTTACTTAATTCCATTAATTCATTAGATGTAATCCCTACTTGAGTTCCTTTAAAACTAAATTTTACATCTTCTGCTCCAACTACTCTAGGAGGTAATGTTGGAACATCAGGTAAATAAGGTATTTCACTCATAATGTTTATTTACTATATCATAAAGAAACATTTTATCTAGTGTATTTTCCGGTCTTTGAAAAGGAATCAACAATAAAAATAACAAAAACACCTAAAAAGGTATATAATATGAATTCTTCGGTGATGTTATCAGTTTTTTCGTGTTGTTGTGCCTCTAATAAATGCACCATGTAGTTAATTCTTTCCATTAGTTTATCATTATTGGGTGAACTGTCCCCTGGACTTCCTACACTACTTGTAATACCCATCTTAGCATAATAAGGTGTCACCTTAGCAGGTTTATAACTATTTGTGTAGTCACTTAATTTATGACTTTCTGAATCATCGGGGTTATAATCGTTGCCTCTTGTTTTGTATTTATTAGAAGCTTCTAAATAAGTTGATACAGTTGGGTTATATTCTTTAGAATATTCAACACTTTGTATATCCTTTTTTGATTGCATTTTTGGAGGTAGTAAAGGTGCGAAATCTCCCATTTTAGTTCCTTCATCATCTCTTGCTGTGTTCATTTGATTTAAAAGATCATTTACTCTTGAATTTCTTTCATTAGAAACATTTGTCATTTCTTCTATATTTGTCATTTCGTTAGTAAATGATAACATGTCTTCTTTTTCAAATACTTCTTCCTCTTCGTCTTCTTTTTTTGTTTTTTTAATAGTTTTTCTCATAGAAGGAATGCGTTTTCTAGGTTTTTCAACACTATTCCATTCTGATGCTGAATTAATAAGTGACATATATATTTTTTATACTTAAAAAATAGATAGATTTTATTTTTATATTATAAATTCAAAATATTCTATAAAAAAATAGTATAATATTACATAAATGAATAAAATTATTACTCAATTTATTCCCATCATAGTTCTATTTTTATTATTAAGTTACAGTAAAGAATTCATTGAATTTTCAGGTACTATTTTAGGTAAATTATTTGCAGTGATAGTAGTAATGTATTATACAGTTTTAGACGTAAAAATTGGATTATTGGTATGTTCACTTGTTGTTTATTATTATCAAAGTGATGTAGTAGAAAATATGCTAAATATAGATAACCTATTTGAAAAGGGTTCTTCAGAAGATGAAGAAGAGGAGGAAGATAATGTAGAAGGAATGGAGAATATGTCGTGTGCTATGAAAAAGAAGACTGAAAACATGTCTAGTTTAGACGAAATATATGAAAAAGAACTTTATGTAGAAAAATCATTAGAAGGAGTAAAAAAGTTTAGAAAAGACAATTGTGATGGAAATGCATTAAAATATAAAAATATGAATGTAAAGAATGAAGTAGTTGAGCACGTATTTCCTGAATTAGTTTACAAAGAAGAAAAATGTAATCCATGTGCAGATACTTGTGATATATCAATAAAAGATAACAAATTGAAAACAGAAAAGGATATCATACCTAAATTTTCCAAAGACGAAAAAATATTGTAATATGTTATATGAAAAAAAATATTAATGAATTATTTTCTTTTTTAAACGAAAATATTAGTAGAATTAATGACAGTAAAATTTTTGCTGGTCTAATGATAATCACTCTGAATATTGCATCTCGTTTTGTCACTATAAAATTAGGTAAAAGTATGGAATCTTATTTGAAATACACATTTAGTAAATATTTACTTGTTTTTACAATTGCATGGATGGGAACGAGAGATATTTACATTGCATTTACTATTATGCTCATTTTTATTATTATTACTGATTATTTACTAGATGATGACAGTATGTTTTGTATTCTGCCTGAAGAATTTAAAGATTATCACCAAGATTTATTGGAAAATGACGGTAATAAAGAAGATGTAACAGAAGAAGATATTAAAAAAGCCGAAAAAGTATTAGAAAAAGCAAAAAAACAAAACAAAAGTAGTAATATGGAATATATGTCTATGAAATAAGAATATTATATAGAAAAAATTATCTATATAATATAACTAATAATGTCAAATAGCGTTACTTTTGAAGAAACTGTAAATAATGATGATGTAGATGATATGTTTGTGTCTGACGCATTTCGATTACAAATTAAATTATTAACCAATACTTCTGATTTAGTTACATTTAAAAGGAGTATTTTAGTAATCCCAGAAGAAGAAAAAAAACTCGCACTTCAATTTACACCGTTAAGTGATTTACCTTTTTTTACTTATAAATGCATTTATCCTTTACAGAAATTAAGAAATATGTTAAATTATCAAGACCGAGTAAATATTTTTTTCAATGAAAATCAATTTATGATGTTTATGGCAAAAGCAGAACCAGCTGATTTATCAAGTGAAGAGAAAATTAATGAAGTCATGGAAACAAATATTATGACTATGTTGGAAATATTATTTCCTACAAAATACCCTGTTAAAAATGATTTACATACTTCATATGACTATTTAAAAAGGAAGAATAATTATTTAAAACCTCTTTATTTTGACCAATATAATGGTTATAGATATACACATTTAAATGTTGATGGTTCTGAAAAAACTATTAAGAAAGTTGTATTTTTTAATGATGTTGTTAATCACCCCAAATATAACGAATTAATGAAAGAAACTATGCAATTTCGTAACTGGGCAACAAAAAAAAATGATAGACGAAAATTTTTAACTAAAAAACCTAAAAATTCATCCAATAGCAACAAAGATGAAAGAGAAGATAGCAACGTAGCACTTAATTTTGATAACTCAACATTGGGTCGTTTTCGTTATCCCAATTATCAAATAAATAATAGTAAATTACAACAAGCTATTAAAGGAGAAAAAAATGAAGATGTTAAAAAATTTCACGAATTTTTCTTTTATGTTAATGAAAAATATTTACAAAATAAAAATAAATCGGAAGATGAAGAACTGGAAGAACTAATTAAAGGAGGTATTTGTGATATTGATATGAGAAATGTAACTAAGCCAACAAAAGAAATTTATATTTATATTGAACTACATGATAAAAAAATAGATGAAAATAATGTTAATGATATTGAATGTGAATATAAAGGAGAATTACTAGGAGAAATTGTTGAAAAGATGATTAAAGGAATCCGACCAGATAATAGATTAATTTTTGCTGAAAATGCTATACCAAATAAATTGAATATACCAACTTTAAATGAAAACAAACAAAATAAAAAGAAAGATGTGAAAAATGAAGAAAATGTTGAAAATAGTGATGAAAGAATACGACAAATTACCGAAACATTTATGGAATATGCAAGAAAAACTATTCATGATCCAAAAGTGCCAGGAAAAAAAAATAAAATTGTAAATTATTTGGAAAAATTATTAAAAGAAATTAACTTTCTATTAAAAAGTGATAATTTAGCGAATACAGATTATCCAACAAAATATGTATTTAACGAAAAAGATATTAATGATGTATTAAAATTTATTGTAAAGAGTAAATTAAAGCCAGTAGAAAAGAAAAATTTTTCTAAGGAATTTGGAGAATTGTTAATAATGTGGAATAAAGAAGTTAATAATTATAATTCTCTTTACCCAAATAAAATATTAAAAACAAAACTTAATGATTTGATAGCTTCAATAAGCAGTGAAATAAAAAATGAACAAACGAAAATAAATTTTGAATTACAGAATCCAACTATAAACAATATAGCAAATAGAGGTATATCACAATACCATACTATAGTTTATCAACTTTATAAATATGTAGCTCAAGTTATGGATAGATATTTAGAAGATGTTTATAAGCAATATAAAACACAAGATTTAAGTGGTGGAAGAAAAAAGCAATCAAAGAAAAAGTCTAAAAAATCTAAAAAAAGACAAACATTAAAAAAATAATTATAATATATTTTTTTTATAATTATTTAATTGAAAACAGCTTTTCCATTTACAAAATTACCAATTTCTTCACCGACATCTTCATCGTCTGTTATACTATATATGATTCCATTTTTCTCGTTTGTTGTGTAATAACTTTTTCCTTTAATCTCAATTTCAAAAACCTCCTCTTCCTCTTCCTCCTCTTCCTCTTCCTCCTCTTCCTCTTCCTCTTCCTCTTCTTCTTCTACTTCAACTTCTTCCTCTTCTTCTTCTACTTCAACTTCCTCTTCCTCCTCTTCTTCCTCTTCTTCTTCTTCCTCTTCTTCTTCTTCCTCTACTTCTTCTTCCTCTACTTCTATCTCTTCCTCCTCTTCTTCCTCTACTTCTACCTCTTCTTC
>MDTC01168377.1_pt1 | contig 26279 bp, 14 predicted proteins | sample 811181 | NCBI WGS metagenome assembly MDTC01 (sample SAMN05326644, study PRJNA326480) | marine metagenome | isolation source: seawater | place: Pacific Ocean: North | collected 2011
CTACATCTAAACCACCCGTAATATTAACACCAGCTGCATCTGTTTCTAGTTTAGTAACATCATTATGTCTTAATTGTACAGAACCACCATCAGTCGCTAATAAATATGTTTTATTTGATCCTTGATTATTTAAAGCAATATTTGTCCCTTCTAATCTAAGATTACCAGTACCTCTATCGGCAACGTAACTGTCTGAACCATCATGATAAATCTGTAAATCTTGTGCATCACCGAATTCTAACTTTACATTATCGCCAAAGCTTAAATCATTGTTGACAGATACATCAGACTTATAAGCATGAATTTGTACTAAATCACCAGTAGATGCTCCAGTCGTTAAGACAACTGAAGTTCCATTTGTTGCAGTATAGTCAGCAGAAGATCCTTCATCGAGAAGAATACCATTCATAAAGACTTGAACTTTTGGAGGAGTGCCAGTGTTATAGGCTAGAGTGTTTGAATAATTGTCAGATCCAGAAAAAGTAGTTTGAGATGAAGTTGCGGTATACTCAAACGCAGTAAATGTAGATGCAATACTTCCAGTATCTGCTCCTATTTCTACAATACTATCGGTACCACCTACACTTTTCTTCATGTAGAGTTTACCGTCAGCAGTATTAAGTGCTAATTCTCCTAAATTTAAATCATTGACTCCGGGTTGGTTACCGGATACGGCAGAACGCCGTAGACGAATATCTGTTAATCTGGCCAATTTTGGCTTCTCCTGTTGTTCAATCTCTATATAGAGCTATAATAAAAGTTAGTAATTCTTATGAAAGAATATTATAATACTATTTATACAACAAGAAAAGCTAGATTAGTAAGTACCACCGTCTATAATGTTAGATACTACTGGAACACCTGAAGCATTAAACTGTACAATATCTCCAGCAGTTCCTAGAGAACTTGTTAGGCTACTAAGAGCAGTTCCACCAGCGTTTGCTATTAGAATAGAATTACCAGTAAAGCTTGATACTCCAGTACCACCATGAGCGACAGCAAGATCATTTGTAAGTGTTAATGTTCCGGCACTTAAAGTACCACTTACATCAGCATCACCATTTACATCTAGATCAGCATTTACTTCAACTTCATTAGTATTCGAATCAAGTACTAGCTTACCAGATACAGTAGTTATTGTATTGTCATCAGCAATACCAACTGTGATATTACCAAGATCAGCACCAGTACCATAAATGTTTCCAAACTCTGCATCACCCCATGGAGAAGTATAATCTTCATCAGATGAATTACCTTCTGCAGAATCATCTGGTTTAAATACAAATCTTAAAGAAGTTCTATCTAGACCAAAGAAACCATCTTTAACAGCTGAACCATCTCCCCACTTAAATCCGATACCGCGATCAAGAGCATCAGCTGTTGTTGATGAATTATCAGCTAACATCATAACAGCATCGTCAATTGCTACTACTGTGGATTCAACAGAAGTTTGAGTACCTTGAACTGTAAGATTACCAGATACAATTACGTTTCCAGTAAGAGTTGGATTCGATACAATGCCGACTGTAATAGTATCGCCAGATACCGAAGTTTCAATTTCGTTTGCAGTACCAGAAACTGTAAGAGTATCTGTTAGAAGTTGTACACCATCATCAGTTCCAGAGTCAGCTGCAAGGTTTAGAGTTGTAGCAATTGTTGCTGTAGTAGCTGCTGTTAAACGACCTTGTCTATCAACAGTAATAACTGGAATTGCTGTAGCAGATCCATAGACTCCACTATTGGTCGCAGTCATATCACTAGCAGTATCATCTAAATCTATTGAAATTGTATTATTAGGTCCAGCAGAAACTGTAGTTGTAATTCCAGTAAGACCAGCGAAAGTTAATGTTTCACCATTATTGAATACATCATTTGAACCAGAATCAGCAGCAAGTGTAAATGAACTTGAGATTGCAACATCAGCTGCAGCTGTTAATCTACCTTGTTGGTCAACTGTGAATGTTGGAATTGCTGTAGCGGAACCATAACTAGCTGCTGTTACCGCAGTATTATCAAGATCTATAGAAACACTATTTCCAGAAACTGCTGTTGTAATACCCGTGTCACCAGCAAAAGTTATTGTTTCTGTATTAAGGTCTATAGCTCCAGTGCCAGAATCACCCGCAATTGCTAGATCAGGAAGATTAGCTTCGGCCGCAGCGGTTAATTGTCCTTGAGCATTAACAGTAAATGAAACTGTTTTACCAGTACCACCATAAGAACCAGCTGTCACTGCGGTGTTTGTAATACTTATCGTTGAAGTATTTGCAGCGTCATCATTAGCAACTGTAATTCCAGTTGAGGCCGTTATAGCACCACCTACTGTGTCGTAAATAAATTCTTGTAATGTGTCAGTTGTTCCATTAATGTATGGATTATTAAGAACTGTCTTACCAGTACCATTAGGATCAAGTACAATATTTCCATTAGTATCTGTTGAACTTAATGTATTGGCATCTAAATTTAAGTTATCAACATTTAACGCGCTTATCTTTCCAGCTGAATCAGTAATAATTGCACTAGATGCTGTAAGTGTACCGTGAACATGATCAAGTAGACCCGTAAAATACTTACCACCAATTAAATCGACGCTAGAAGCAACTCCACCAGATTCAGTTCCAGTACCAATGTATAATCTATCACCATTGTTTGCTTGTGTACCAGATACATATGAGTATGCTAATTCACCTGTTTTAATATTACTAGGAGCTGTGGTGGTTGCGCCCGTAGTTAAGATTTTAATCCTTGTTAAATTAGCCACTAATATGTGCCTCCTATTATATTCAGATTTTGATTTTCAATCTGAGTTGTAACTTTATATTCTCCAGCAGTCCCATCATAAATCATCATAACACCATCACTAGTTCCCGATGTATTTACATCAGCTAAATCACCAAGGCTTAATTCACCTGCTTGGATTTTCATAGTTGTGGCCACAATTTCTTGTTGTGCGTTTGCTTTTCCTTTTAATTTTGCTGCATTTCTAATTTTAGCTCTTATGGTCATTGCTTATGCCCTTGTAACGCCTGGTCTAACTTCTAGTTGTCCTTCGATAATTCTTGTTATTTCACTAGTTGAAGTTTTAGTAATTTCAACATCGTATACATATCTTCCAGCTTTTAATGCATTAGTTGTAGTGGCAGATAGAGCAATCTTTACAATACCACCAGCTGCACTAAATACCGAAGCTGTAAATGCTGTTGAAGTTGTAGAAGTATAAGTCTTTCTTAACTGACCTTCAACAGTGTATCCAGCAAGATCTAATGGATCACCACTAGAATCTGTTACATCAATTTCAGCACCAAATGTACTTCCTTGGTCTACTGATAAATTAGAATATATTGCCATTCTATATTTCCTTTAACTATTTATATCTTTTAAGCTTTCAATCTCAGCTCTAAGTAATTTATTTTCTTCTTTCAATTCTTTAATTGCTTCGATAAACAACGCTGATAGTTGGTTGTAATCTACTGCTTTATGAGTTTCATCTTCAACTTTCAAAGTCTCAACTTCTTTAACTGCACTCGGTAAAACATCTTCTACATTCTGCGCAATTACACCAGCAGATTCTTTACCATCTCTAATCCATTCAAAAGTTACACCATCTAATTGACATACTTTATCAAGAGCATTTGTAACTATATTCACATTAGTTTTTAATTTAGCATCTGACGCAGTAGTAGTTGAAAATGCTACAACATCTCCATCAGCATGGAAGTCTCCATTATTAGCCATTCTAAATTCATGAGTTGGATTACTACTAGTAGTAGCTGAAGTATAAAAATCAATATATCCTGTATCTCCACTTGCAACAGCTGAATGTAATTTAATATATGACTTAGCTGTTGCATGAGCATGACCTAAATATATATCACCAGAATAACTACTTCTTCTTTGATCATTATCTAAATCAATTGTTATTTTGTCAGTGCCATCGGTCAAAGTTAAACCAATACCAGCATCTATAGTAAATGTATCGGAGTGACTATCAGCGCTATGTAATGTCGTATTAGTTCCATTATTTTGAGCCTGAATATTACTAAATGTAATTTGTTCTCCAGTTGCACCAGCCTCAATACCATCAAGCTTAGCTTTATCACTCCTACTCATCGCTCCAGCAAATAACGAAGTTGCAACCAACAAAACTCCATCATTACCAGTACTTGAATTAATTGTTACTGTATCACTGCCTGATGTTTGTGTGACAGTTATATTAGTACCAACATTTACTTGAGCGCCTGTAGCAATACCATCAAGCTTATCATGATGAGTAACTGACATCACACCTGCCGCAGTACTTGAGGCCTCAAATATTTGAGAATTATTACCAGTACTAGAATTAATACCAACAATATTAGTACTTGTTGTAACATTTAGGTTAGTACCTGGAGTTTCAATAGTAATATTATCATCACTGGTTTTTTGAATTGTTGTAATACCACCTGCAGTTAATTGAATATCATCAGTACTGCTTGGATTAGTTCCTACTAATTGAATAAATGGGTTGAAATTATTTCCTACAGAACTTTGAGCAACTTTATGTGAATATGTAGTATTTGCAGTATCATTTTCCCAAGGAACATTAACAACACCCTGACCAGCAGAATTTACTTGAAGACCATAGGTTCTGCCGGCCGTGTCGGAAATACTCTCAGCTTCTTCAGTTTGCTCTGTATCATCAATTAATTCAATACCACCTCTTATTGTAGAAGTTGCAGCATCTAAGTTAATAGTTCCAGTCGAAGTTATTGGATTAGAACCTGGTGAGACTGATAAACCAGTACCAGCTCCAACACTTGTTACTCCACTGCTTGTTGCAAAACCACCATAGTTACCAAGATCGTTACTAAAGTCGCTTAGTGTTACAGTTGATATTTTTTTCCTTTTCTGTACACCAGCACCATCTGCAGACCAGTTATCTAGAATTATCATATAATCATCAGCACCTACAACATCCTCAGACATATCATCTAATTCAGTTAGATCTAAGTCAACTGTAAACGTTGCACTGCCTGCTTGATCCGCGCTAAATGTAGCAGAACCGTCAAGTCCTTTTGTTGTTGACATTGTTAATGTGCCATTGTTTGCACCGGCCGGTGCGCTAGGCATTGTGAATTGAACAGTAGTTACAGTTTCAGCGTGTCCTTGTGTATTAACAGCAACTCCAGTTACTGCTGAAAACTGTTCTCCAAAGGTTAAAGTATTTGCAGTTCCAGTAGCTTGACCCGTACCAATTCTTTCATCTCCATGAATAATTGATAAAGTATGACTATCTCCAGATCGATCACCGGGAAAATCAGTTTTTATTGCAGTACCACCTATTATTCCTAGTGTTTCACTTCCAGTTATTGTTTCACTGTCTATTGGTTCCGCGCCACCTTTACCATCATCTCTTACATTAAAAGTCATTGCTGCAGGAATTTCACTCGGCCGAGGAATATTTACTTCACTACCGACTACACCATGTTGCCATCTGTCTGTTGTTTCATTCCATTTTAAACTAGCATTTGTTTGATTATATCTGAATCCTTCGATACCAAGATCAACAAGAGCAGTTGCTCCTTTATTAAGAAGAATAATGTTATCTTCTATAGTAACATTTTCAGTATCAAGAGTAGTTGTAGTACCAAGTACTGAAAGATTGCCGGTAATAGTTGCATTTCCACTAACTCCCAAGTCTTGATTTACTTGAAGATCACCAGAAATAGTGGTATTTACACTTGCAGAATTACCTATAGTTACATTGCTATCAATTTGTCCGAGTCTTGTTTCAAGATTACTAACTGATACATCAACATCGGGACTATTTGCACCATGAAAATTAATAGAACCTGAGTTAGTATAAGTTACAGTAACATTACCGCTGTCTGTAAATCTGACGTTGTTATTAGATCCATCATTGTGTCTAAGTATTGGATCGTTACTATCATCATTAGAATTAACAGCAATAAAAGATGCTGTCTTTTCATTAGAAGTTAATAAATAACTACCTAAGTTAGCGCTAACAACTACTTTAGTACCAGTTCGTGCTGTAGATATAACTCCACTGCCTTCAATATCAACTGTTGTACCAGAACCAACTGCGCCCGTTCCACCAGAATCTGCAGTTATATTCCAACTAGAATAATTATCAACTAAATTACCATTCGAAGCACTAGTGATGTGACCTCTACTATCAATTGTTAAAGTAGGTATTCTATAACCATCTCCATATATTCCGGAACTTACTCCAGATGTCGGGTGACCATAAGAAACTGTATTGTTTGAGCTTGCATATGCTGTTGTTAAGAATGCATCATCAGCAAAGTTAACAACATTATCTCTATCAATGTCTGCCTTTTTTGTACCTTCAACTAAAAGATCCCAACCATCAGTATCTGGATCAAAACCAAAATTAGCAAGTGTTAAATTGCGTTTCGTTACATTTAATCCAGTAAGATGACCTTCAGAATTACTTTGAATGTATATATTATCTGGAACCTGAACACCAGTAAATGTTTCATTTTCTAATAGAGCGGTAAGACTTGGATGAACATATGGAGCTGGATTTTCTGCAGTTGTAAAAGCAGTTACGTGACCAAATGTGTCGAATGTTAAATTTTGTATATAAGTTCTACCAGTATTTGTAGATGATCCAAGTAGAGTTGATGTATCAGCATGAGCTATAGTAAAATTACTTGGATCTGATTGATCAGCCGACCAAGTAAGATCTCCAGATAAAGTAATACCAACACCCTGTATAGCAGTTGTAATACCATCTCCTATCGTTACAGCTGCAGGAACAACAGTAGCTGCTGTTACATGACCAAATGTATCAAAGTCGAAATCAATATCTTGTATAAATGTATTATTACTATTGTTAGATGTTAAATCAGCAACTGGTGATGTATCAGCATGAGCAACAGTAATTGTAGATGTACCAGAACTATGTGCACTACTGATACTAATACCAGCTCCAGAAGCAAAGTTGACAATGTCTGTATTACCAACCTGATCTACTTGGTTACCATCTTCTTGTAATACCCAGTATGGATTTGTTGCTTGATATCTAGTATCAAAATTAGCGGCTGTTACAGCAGTAACGTGACCCTGAGCATTAGTAATAATCGATTTAATATATTGACCATTTTGTGTACCTGTTTGTCCATAAGTATCCGCAGTACCAAAGTTATCGTGATCAATTGTTAGTGTGTCACTAGTAGCGTTTGTTGTAATTGTAATAGCATCAGCACCAGCTAAAGTTAGAGTATCTGCGTTCGAATCAGCCACAATACTACTTTGGCCTGAAACAGCTATTGTTTTAAATATGTTTTGTGATGAACCTAAATCTGTATTTGTAATAGTAATAATATTATCACCACTACCAATTGTAGAAATACCAGTACCTTGTGTAAGATTCAATGCATCATTATTATTATCAGCAGTTGCAGTTGTACCTGATGAAGGAACTGCACTAGAGAATATATTAAGAGCTGCTGCAGCTACAGAACCTCTATCAGTATTAGTATATGTTACAGCAAAGCCCGTTACGCTTTCACTTAGTCCTGCTCCAGCACTAAATGTTAAATCATCTGAGGGTCCAAAATCAGCTCCTTCAACCTTAGGAGTATCAAGAGTTGCGGTTGAAAGAATTAATGCTCCATCAGCTTCCCATCTTCCTCCGCCAGCTGCACCGTAATTGTATACAATACTATGAGCTCCAGTTACTCCAGCAGCAACACCACTTGGACTTGTAATTGGTCCAACTTCTAAACCAAAACCACCTGTTGTTGGTTCTGATGAAAGGTTATTACCAGCAAGAACTAATGTATCTTCAACAGTTAATGTCTCAGTGTTTAAAACTGTTTGTGTGCCTTCAACTTGTAAGTTACCACCAACATATAAATTCTTACCAATTGAAGCACCACCGGTTACAATTAATGCTCCGTCTGTTGCACTACTTACAGTTGATTCTGTAGAATTTGTTATTGTAGTAATACCGTTGATAGTTACCGCACCTCTTAATGTTGAACTAAGAGCAACATCTAATGTTCCGTCTGTATCAACATTACCTGATATATCTAACGATCCAGCATCTAACTCACCAGTAAGTGTAATATTTCTAAATCCTGAAATATCTTTATTTCCATCTACGACTACAGCTTTTGAAGCACTTACTGTACCAGCTGTTACACTATCAATAGTTTCTAATTCAGCTTCTGATATATTTGCTGAACCTATAACAAAAGAAGTACCTGTTATTGCTCCACCAGTGATTGACGAAGTTCCAACATTGATATTACCAAAATCTGAAGTAATACTACCAGCGTTTAGAGCACCGACTGTTGTAACATTTGACAATGTATCTAATGCAGATTCAAAGTAGGTTTCAAAGTTTTGAAGACCAACTTGCTTCATTGTTCCATTATCATTTACGACTAATCTATCAGCATCTACTAATGTTGTAGAAGTTGCTGATGTTCCACCATCCATTACATTTAATTCTGTAGCAGTAGCAGTTAATGTTATTCCATTGATTGATAATGCATCAGTTTCCAAAGAGCCATCAATATCAACATTACCAGATATATCTAAGTTTGTAAATACTGAAGTTCCTACTGCAGTAACTGTTCCAGAGAATATAGCATTAGCTCCACTACCTGTAAGCATAGTAGTAGAACCAGATTTAATAAGTATATTATTAGTACCACTTGCTTTGTCTATTTCTCCGTATTGAGTACCAGCAGCTTTTAATGTTAAATTACCACCGCCAGAATCTAATATAACATCTCCGGCAGAATCAATAGTAAATGTTCCTGATGTTACATTAAATGCATTTGAACCTGCACTAATTTCATATGCCGATGCATCGAAGACACCTTCGATTTCGTTAATTGCGCCAACTAAGAAATTAGCATCTGTACTTAATGTGACAGAACCTGCTGTATGAATATCATCATATATTTCGTTAATAGCATCTAAGATAGAAGTTTTGTCTGCAGTTTTAAGATCAGACATTTCTCTTCTTGATCCACCAGATCCGGCATTACCAGCATTAAATAGATCAGCTTCGATTTCATTAATAGCATCAACAACGCTTGTATTGGTTGTGTGAAGAGTTGTTAGCGATCCATTTACATTAATATCGTCTTGAGTATTTTTAATTGCAGTTGTAAGATCGGCTCCAGCATAAGCTGTATCACCAATCTCTGCATCAAGAACTCTGACTGCTCCAGAAAGATCAGTAGAGTTAGCTGCATCAACAGGACCACCTGTTCCAAATACCATGTTACCAATTTGCGATTCATGTTCGTTGATCGCATCTCTTACGTTTTGAGCAGCTGTATTTAATATATAGTTAGAATTAGTTCCTCTTAATACTGTTTCAAATTCGTTAATCGCTGCAAGAACGTTATTAGCATTTGTGCCTATAACATAACCAGTTCTTTGAGTTGTATCATCTCTTAGAACATTTTCTAATTCGTTAATAGCTGCAACAAGATCAGAAGTTGTATTAGTATCTAAACTAGTTACATCACCAACATCTCCTTGTAATTCTTTAATTCCACCAGTGGCTGTTGTTGCAGTGTAACCTGTAGCATCATCAATTTCTAAATGATCACCAAGTTCAGCTCTTAATTCTCTTACAGCCGCAGATAAATTATTTGCAGTTAAACCAGTAAGTGTCATATTACCAATATCAGTTTCATGCTCATTAATTGCTGCTGTTAAATCAGTTGCAGAAGTATCTAAACTTAATGAACCAACTTCTGTGTGCAATTGATTAAGTGCACCAGTAATTGTGTTTGAACCCGAATCAATAGTAGTAATATTTTCATTACCAATTTGATCTTCATGTTCTCTTACTGCAGATGTTAAGTTTGAAGCTGTTGTTCCTAAATTACCAGATGTAACATTTCCAACTTCTGTATGTAATTGCTCGAGTGCGCCAGTGATATTATCATTAGAACCTGATATGCCAGTAATATCAACATTACCAATCTGTGTTTCATGTTCCGCGATAGCAGTACTTACAGTAGAGGCTGTTGTACCCATAGCTCCAGCTGTAATTGTTCCAAGTTCCGCGTCATGTTCATTGACCGCTAGAACCAAATCATTAGCAGCTGTTGTTAAGCTTTCAACAGTACCAATGTCGTCTTGTAATTCGTTTATTGCTGCTACAACATCTAAAGAGAATATTTTAATTACATCTGATGCGGCAGCTGGAGTTGTTAATTGTATATAAGATCCATAAGTAGAATCAACTGCAGTTAAAGCTCCATGTTGAGCTCCAGTAATAGTATCACTAGAGCCTAAAGCTCGTATTAAAGTGCCAGCATTTAATGATCCATTAAATGTCTTAAGGCGAATAACTCCATCTGAAATAGAATGTAATGTTCCATAAAAAGTAGCATTTGCTTCTACATTAGCTTGAGATGTTTGTTCTGATCCCTGATATATTGTTACACCTTCAGTATAATTCGTTAGTGTTGGAGATCCAGTTTGTGAAATAGTTGCTCTAATATTAGCTGTATGAAAACCTGCAGCAGTGATTCCTTGAGTAAGCTCAGTTCCATTTTTATAAACTCTTACAATTCCAACCGGAAAAGATTCAATAACTATTCGAATAACTTTAGCATTAGCAATTGTGTCGGGAGTTGCTCCAACTTTTAAATCAGCTGATGTACTAAATGTTCCAGAAGAATCTCTAACTAAAATTTTACTTGTTGATGCTGATACAATTATTGCTGTCCAAGATGGAGTTCCAGAACTTCCTTGATATATTGTAGCACCAGCAACATAAGAAGAATCTAGAGATGAAACACCTTCTAAAATAATATATCCACCAGTATTGTCTACTGTATGAGCTGGACTTATTTCGAAGCGAGCTGTTTTTGCTGGACTAGAAGTATCACTACCAGAAAAAAGAACATCTCCTGCAGATGCAGTATAGTTATAAGTCTTATCTGCCATTAAAGCATTGAGTTGTTCGTTATCACCTAAGTGTAAAGAGATCTCATTCGACTTTTGTCTAAGTTCTTCTAGTGTATTATTTTTTAGAATTCTTGTTTCTTTATTAGCCATTATTTTCCACCAATTAGTTTCTGTAACATTTTCTTAATTTCGGCAACATCACTTTTTAAATTATCAATATCTTGAGTTTGTTGTTCATCCAGTTTTCTTTTCATTTCCGTTGCTTTGATTTGACTTCTTCTAGCTAGATAAGCATCGTTATTAATATTTATAATAGCTGTATTAGCGCTATCTCTTTCTAGGCTAGGATTACCTTCAACTTTTATTTTTTTAGCCATTCATATTCTCCATTAAGTAGCAGCTATAGCTCTAAAATCTTTTACTGTTGGTGGCCTTGCAGAATTTTTAGATCTTAAAATAATCTTAAAGGCCATAGAACCAAATGTTCCAGTTGGATCAATAGCATATTTACTTTCATTATAAATATTCTGATCATCATTAATTGGTATGGCATCTACTGGACTTGCTTGAATCCAAGCTATAGAATTAAAATCTACATCACTACCAGAAGGAACTGTTCTATAATAAAAATCAATACTAGATCCTGATGGTCTGTTTGAAGAAAGATAAACATTAATAACATCTGCTTCTTCAGCCAAATCAATCTTCTTAGTTATATATTTACAAAGTTCAGAACCACCATAAGCATTAGTCTCAACTACAGTTCCATTATCTCCAATTCTATTTTGAACCGTAATTACTGATAATCTATTAGCATCTAGAACGGGAGTAAGGTGATCTCTAGTAGTTGTTAAAACTGCCCTTAGTGTAAAGGTTTTAGCTCCTCCAGATTCATTAGCTGTCGAAGATATAACTAATGGATTACTATATTCTTCATTCATATTAGCTTTTATTTCTATTTCGTTATTAGTGGAGTATGGTGTTTGAGCACCATCAATAGATCTTTGCGAAGTTGAAGTTAAATAAAATCTAATATCAGTACTAGGAACAATCGCCGTAGCTGCTACCAAATGAGATACATCAATTTGAATATTCTCAGTAGCAGTTATTAACGAACCACCACCGGATCCAGCAGCACTAGCGGTATCACTATTTAGCGCTGTAATACTATATGTATCATGAGTAATATTTGATATTGTATGTGTACCATTAATATTTGTAGCATCAATACCGTTAAAGGTTATTGCTCCAGATATAACAACACTAGAAGTAGTACCATGCATAGCATGGTTTTTATGTCTAACTGTTATAACACCAGATCCACTTGTAGTAGATAGAGCATCAGGTTTTAATAATTTTACTGGGTTAGCATCATTGACAAATGTTACTTCTTCAGATGAATTAGTAAATTTTGCTCTCTTAAGAGTAAACTTAAGATCTTTACTTTGATCAGGTGTCCATGTAGAAGCATTCTGAGAAGTAAAGAATGAACCACCATGAGGCTGCTTATTAATTCTATAGTTTGCATTTGTTACATCTAATCCACCCATTTCAGCGACCCAAGCTTTATACTCATCACAATCAGATTGAATAACAATAGCGTATTCTTGATCTTGTAATAAGTATACTGGATAATCAAAAGTAAACGTTGTAGCTGTTGCTGCAGTAGAAGAAACATTAACGCTTCCTGGAAATAATTCTACTTCAGTTCCAGGAATAACTGTTTGTGTAGGTATACCATTTTCAGTAGTAACTATGCTTACACAAACTGGAATTTCTGCATCATCTCCTGTTTTAATAGTATACTTAGATTCAAAATATAAATCAAGAGAAGTAACAAATATACCACCGCTTTTTTCTATTAAAATGCTTTGTGCTAATGGATCAATCCAAGTAGTAACAGTTCTATTAAATGTTTCGCTTACAACTCTGGCGTCGTTAACTCTAGAAATTTCTAATCTAGGAACCTTTGTACTAACAACAGTTCTTTGTGTTGATTCAATGAGACCTTGAGAATGAAACTGAGTTTCAGCTGATGTTGCTTCAAGAGATCTAGCACCTGTCGAAGAATCACTTAATCTAAATTCTTTAGTTCCACTTTTAAACTTAGTAACAGAATTTCTTGGTATTACAAATGATCCAGTTATCTGGCCTTTATTATTTGTTATTAAATCACTTGCTCCATCTGGATGTGTAGTAGCTCCAGGATATTGAACAACTCCAGTTGTATCTGACCACTCTTGATATGCCTCTTCTTTACAATAAGTAGTAACATTAACATCATTAAAGAAAGCATATACTTTAGTATTAGGTTTCATACGAGAAGCTTTAAAGTATATCTTTCTTGATCTCATAAATGGTACAAAGTTAGTTTCAACAATTCTATTTCCAGTTTCTTTTGTCACTGTATCAAAAGCAACTTCAGTTCTTAAACCAGACCGTGATTGATTATCTGTAACAGTTGTAGCTGTAACAGTTTGAAATTCTCTACTGCCGCCGCGTCTTGTTCTTGTTCTACCAGTGAATCCAGCGCTAACTAGTTCTGTTTCGATTTGTCTACCGGCCCAGTTAGTTTCCCATTCATTCCAAACAGTTCCTAATATACCTTCTTCTTCTGCTCTTGCTACAAATTGATCATATTGACCATTATCATCAATAACAATATCTGGTCTGATTTCTGTTTCTTTCCATTCATCTGATTCTGGAGAAAGCTGAACTCTACCAGCCCAACTAAAGACTGCATAAGGGTTAACGTTAATAGCAACAGATGCGTACGGCTGTTTTGTATGTTCTACTTCAGTATGTGCCATTGTCCAGTTAGAAGACTTTTTAACAGCAGTATTAGATGCCGAAGATTTAGTAATTAAGTTAACATTTTTAGTTGGACACTCAGGCCTTAATAGACCAAATTGCTTATCAATAGATTCACTACATTCTGGATGAGTCATATCAGCAACTGATTGATCTTTAAATGAATCAACGACAATACCATTTTTAAATCTACTAAGTCCAGCAACATCAACCATATGAATATCAGCAGCAGATTGCTCTAGTAAAGATAATGAAGTATAGTATTCTAGATTCTTAATTCTTTTATCTAGTTTACCAATATCTTTCATTGTGTATCTTTTATTATCTTGCATCTCAGGAGCAACATCAGATAAACTAAATACATATGGACTTAGTTTTAATTGATATAATGTCAAGCCATCTTCTTTATCTGCGGGAGGCTGAGGATATTCTGAAGGGACACCTTTTATTATTTCAAAAGCTCCATCTCTTTTCATTATTAATTTATCAGTTCTTGGTAGATAGTAGTTTATATCTGCTGTTAAAGCATGTCCTACTTTAGGAGCTCCTGATAAACTAAAGCCAGTACCAGTACTAAATTCCGATCCTGTTGTAGGAGATCCAGAAGAAGATTTAGTTGGTCTAAAATCTATACAATCTCTTAATTCTAAATTACCAGAGGATCCACTAAACGATGGTATAATAGAATAGTCAGCAGTAGGATATGAATCTACACAGAAATAATCTCCAGCTCCATGCTCATAATGCTCAAATATTACAACCATGTTTCCTGTAGGAAGAGCTGCTGTTCCTGCTTTTTTAATAATTTTCCCTTCATCATAAAAATTATCTCGTTGACCGTTATCTAAAGTAAAGTTTGCTTTTTGATCAACACCTAAAAAATCTGTGATAGAAGTTATTGAAATAATATCTGATTTGTCTAAATTATAAGCTGGATAATTTCCATTAGTAACATTAATTGTTTTAGAAACTGATACCTTAGTTTTTGACTTTGGAGCAATTGTCTTTTTAACTGTAGCTATAATATTACAAGAAACATTATTGCCAATAGCGGTAGCAGCTGAATAAGTAATACCAGTTGTACCGTTACCGCCAGAAGTAATATTCCCGCTTTGTCCAGTCTTTATAGTTGCTCCACCAGTCGGAGCTATAATAATATCTGAGACATCTTCAAATAATCCAACTGAAGTAGAAAATGATAATGTTCCAGTACTACTTGTAGCAGTTTGGAATATTCTTTTAATTGAATACGTTGTATCTCTGCTAGGATCTGCTAAAGTTTTAATTGCTGTCTGAGGTAACTGGAAAACACATGTATTATGTCCAACATCAAATCTTGTACCATCATCAGCAGCAACAAAATTAGCAGCGAATCCATAAGTTGCTTGTGATACGTTATCGACAGCATTAAATGTTCCAGAAGACATTACAATGTCAAATAGATATAATCTAGCATGATCACTATAAGCTTCCATTCCTCGAACTCTTGCCGTACCAACTGAAGAGGCCGCGGCTTTTAAAACAATATTAGAAAAGTTTTCTAAATCAGGAATTCCTGTTAAACCAGTCAAACTTAGTTTAACATAGTTACCAATATTAATTTGTGTATTTGATTCATTTTGAAAAGCTGTAGCATCAGATCCTCTAGGCTTTTCAACATCAAGATAAGTTGTACCCACTTTATGATTTCTATAACCTTTTACATAAGCAGTAGATGGTTCAATACCTAATGCTATTTTATCAGCACTACCACCTTCAGCAGCGCTATATTTACCAAAGTTACCTGCGCTGTTATTTAAGTGTTCTAAAATTTCTAGTTCAAATGGTTGAACTACATAATCACCAGATTCATCATGAGTTCTTTGTGCTAAACGTAATGTTAATCCGGTGTCTTGAGTTTTATCTGTTTTATCAACAGTAACAAGACCATTATCAACAGTTAGTAAAGTAATATATTTATCTACTGTTCTACTATCAATATCTATTGGCTGTTTAATAAGCGTAGTAGCAATTTGATATCTATTTGCACCAGGTGCAGAAGTGTTTGGAACACCTTGAGCATTATCAACTAATGATGCATCTGTTGAAGAAGATACTTCATTCTCAGCAATTTGTAGACCAATAATATACGAAGGGTTATTACTATACTTGTCTAAAATAATAGTAGAAGCACCAACATATACAAAGCATCCTGATATAAAGTAAACGCCTTCAGATATCGATACAGAAGATCCTTGACCTACTGCATTTGCAATATTAGACGCGTCATTAGTTCCATTAACATTTGATCCACCGCCAACCATACCATATTTTACTGGACTAGCATTAGATTGAAATACTTCTCCTACTCCAAACTTGTCAACAGTATTAGTTCCACTACTAACATCATCACCAGATTTTAGATATCTAATATAAAGTGTATCTGGATTACTAGCATCAACTGCACTTACTGCTTGTAGAACTGTTGCAGTTACTTGATTACCACTACTTGATGTACCAGTAATAATAGTTCCAACAAAGCTTTGTAAATCGGCTGAAGTATACGTTACGCTACTATGAACAAATGAAGCTTCGACTTTTAAATAATCATATTCTATGTTAAGAGATAATTCTCCATTTACAACTCGTGATCCATCTTTAAAAGCGTATTGGCCATGCCTATCAATTTGAGCTTGAAGCATAGTCTGTAACTGCGTAAGCTCTCTAGCTTGCACGGCATATCCTGGACGGAATAAAATTCTATGATAATTTTTTGTTTCGACATTAGTCAAATCGCCAATTTCACCAAAATAATCATCATAGTATGGCTCTGATTTAAATGCTTTTATATTCGTAGTTGTCATATGTTCTCTCTTTTAAAATAATATTTATTATTAGAATTCTATAATAATTTTAATGTCTTCAATTTGCGATGCTGTTCTATCAATAGGATTTCTGTTTTCTAGAAAGATAATATCTCCTGAATGTCTTTCAACTTCTGGATTTATATTGAATCCAGATCCTGGAGGAGTTCCTACAGCACCTGATGTAGCTCCACTAACATTTGAACCAGATACGAAATTACCATATCCAGTTTTAGAGTTTTGAGCGTAATAAACATATCCCGTACCAGAATCTATTTCTACGACGAATGCTTGAGCTAATGTTGCACCAGTTCCTTGAGTAATTAATTCATCAACAGCAAAAGCACCAGATATTGAACTAAAGTTAAGTGCTGCAGTTGCTTTAAGAGTTGCTGAAGTTGATATTGTTGATGTGCCAAAGTTAAATGGATTTTTAACTAAAGTAATTTGTCTAAAATCGTTACCGACGGTAAGATCAGAACCTGATCCACCAGATCCTTCTAGCAAAGTATTGACAGCTGCAAAAAAGCCTCCCAGCTCTTTTACTGGATCTGTACCATGTCCATTTTCTGGAGAAATAACAGCTCGTGCTGTAGCATCAGAACCACCTCCACCGGAAATTACAACATGTGCAGCTGAATAATCAGTACCTTTTGCACTGACAGTAATACTTGTTACAGCTGTACCAGTTCGAACAGCTGTTGCAGTGGCCTGAGTACCAGCCCCAGTAATAAAGACACTTGGATCAGAACTGTATCCAGTTCCACCAGCAGTGACTTCAAATCTTTCAATACCACCAGCAGTTGTTGAATCTCTAGAAGCTTTTTGGTTTAAATATTGTGCGTAGTCTCCTTCAGATAAACCAGCTTCTGCTGCGGCATCATCAGCAAAAGATTCAACATTAATAGTTTTTACAGGCATGTAAGAAGTTGTGAGGAATTTTTCTGCATCGGCGACGGCTACCGTATACATATATTTCCAAATATAACTATCTGATTCTGCAGTTGGTGCAGTTAGTGTCTGTGTTGGCTCTTGACTAGAAGCTGTACCAGGAGAGTATATACATTTATATACTTTAAATTCTGATGTGATGACATAAAAAGCTTTATCAAAAATATCTGCGTCGTCAGAATCCCATGCAACATAGCTAGTACCGGTAGTCCAAGTATGTCTTGGAATTACGTGTGATACATCTGCTGATCCTAAAAGCTTTAAAGCAAATACATTTTCTCTTGCTTCTACTAAAGAATCTAGTGTGTCATATGGAGTGAATGGAGTGGTGTCTGTTGTATCAGAAGTTGAATTAGACCAAGCATCAGTTTTACCTATAGCTACAAATACACTTGTGCCAGATGCTGCGATGTCTTCTTTGAAATTTTCTGCATTCAAAGTTCTGAATTTAGAAGTTACTATTGCCGTCATTTTTATTTCCTATTAATTATTGTGAATAAAAGAATTCACGTTATATTTATTTATATCACTTATAGAAGTACTTTGTAATTCTACGTTACCTAATACCTCTAAAGTTTCATTAAAATCATAAAGCATATTATTAGTTAAAATATTAGTTTTTTGACTATAATAATCGTTTGCTGGTTGAGTCCTATATCCAGCTGGAACTACTGTCACTTCATAACCACCCATAAATTTGTCTGATACGGGGGTGGACTCTGTCACAGTCCAATTTTGACCAGATGTTAATACACCTTTCTGTAAAAGATTACCATTGTATAATTGTCTGCCTCTAACAGAAGCGGATCCTTGTACTGGATTCGTAACTTTATTAAATACTGGATCTACATCGCTATGATTCAATTCAAGTATTCTTGTAAGAGGAATGTTTTTAGCTCTATTTTCATTTTTAGCTATTGAAGCAATATAAACTTGTGGAGTAATAACATAACCAAATCCAGGATTTACTATAGAGGCCGAAGCTATTTCAGATGGAACAAGCTGTGCTACTGCAGTAGCACTACCAGTAACTGTAACAGTTGGAACTTCAGTAAATCCAGATCCTTGATTAACAATTTCAATATGAGATACTGATCCATTTTCTATGTGTGCTATTGCTGTAGCACTTGAACCTCCACCACCGCTTATTGTAACATCAGGTCTAGCAGAATATCCTGATCCACCATTCAACATTTCAATATGAGATACTTTAGTAGCTTGTAATACATATTTACCAGTTGCAGTAATATTACTAGATAAAGGTACTCCAAGATTATCAACTGATGTTGGTGCTGTAAATATAAGTGCTGGAGGTGTTGAATACTTTTTATTAGTATCTGGTACTACATTAATATTAGCAATCTTAGATAAATTAGGATTCGCAGCAACATTAGCAAAGGCCGAAGAGTAATTTGCTCCAGCTGCAGTAACTGTGGCTCCATTAATTTTACCATCAGAATCTATAGTACATGTAACAGTTGCTTGAGAAATTGTTTGGCCAGTTACTGCTACACCATTTACTGTAATTACTGGAGCAACTGAATATCCAAACCCAGCATCAGCGATCGTAACTGCTGTTACTTTATGAGCATTTACTCCAGTCGTGGGAACCGTAAGAGATAGTCTACCAGATTTATGTATGTCTACAGAAGTAAATGGTAAGAATTGTGAAACAAACATTTCTACTAAGAGAGGTATGTCCTCAATACCAATAACACCAGGTTGTAAGTCGGGCATAGAAGAAAAAGTAAATCTATTTGTTCTACCATATCCAAAATAGCTTTCACCCGTTAGTTGACCATGCTTTGGTCCACCAACGTGTCTAAGTTCTCTTAGTAATTTTTGATCATCACCAAGCTGATCTCGTGTACCAAATAATTGAATTAAGATTTCAGCAAAATATTTAAATCCAGCTGGATGTACTAATCTGTTATAGAAATAATTCCATGTAGATATATTTTGTCCAGTACGAATAAGATAAGAAAACTTTTGAAATCTTAAACTATCTTGAAGTTTAATTGTATCTGATAAGAATCCTTTTTTATCTAAATAAATACCACCTTTTGGTAATGAAGAGTTTATTTCCCAATTACCAGAAGAAGGTATAAGAGTTTTATCCCATGGAAAATCTACTTCAACTTCATCATCAAATAAAAGTCTAAAGAATATTTCAATAGAATCTGACGATCCACGTATTTTATAATAATTAATAATTGTTTTATAAAGATTCTTTTTATTAACTTGAATTGATCTTGGAACTACTGCGGCAATTTCTTTTTGTATTAACTCTAAATATGCTGCAGTAGTTTTATCTATATCCATCGCATCTTCAATTGTATTTAAAGTATACGAAGCACCAGGACCAGCCCAATATTTTACAATTGTTGTAAGCGTTGCTGTTTTAGTATTATTAGAAAACGTAATGGATGCTCCATTACTTATTGAAGCCGCTGCAGATAATACTAATGTAGTTCCATTTATAGAATGAACTGTTGTATTAGCTGGAATACCTACACCTGTTACAGGCATTCCTACTGTAATAGTAGAATCACTTGAAGCAAGAGTTACATTAACACTATTTGATACTGTTCCATTAACTTGTATAATAGATTTTAATTGACTTACAGTAAAAGTCTTACCAATGTCCGAAGTTGAATTAGCAAGAGATCCCGGCAAATTATTACCATTCGTAATATTAACATTTGAAGCTGTTAATGTAAATGTAGTAACTGAACCATCATTATCTGTCAAAGTTAATGTTGAATTAGATCCATCGTCATCTGTAAAGAAATGATCATTTTCATTTCTTGGATCACTTACTCTAAATACAGCCTTATCATCTAAAATAATATCAGTATATGTTTCTGTTTCCTGATATATGACCTCTTCTAAGTTCATGTACTTATAATAAGCTTCTAATAATAATTGTAGGCCCGCTGAATTATTTAAAATTTCAGATGCAACTAATTCTTCAGTTCTTAAATTTTCTTTTGTTCTAGACTTTGAAGAAGCGACAGATTCAATATATCCTGGAGAGGACATACTTGAACTATAAAGCTTATTATCTGGACGGTAAGTTCCTGGCATAATCTTATCTCATTCTTGAAGTCGTTGTGTAATCGATTGTACCCGAAGAACCAGATACAGAAATTGTATCGATGCTTGGAGTGATTTGTACTCTTAATGGATCAATACTGATTAATTGATCTCTCTTTGGAGCAAGGTCTAATGAATTAGGTACCACTGTAATTCGAATAGTACTTCCAGTCCAACCAATATCAGGTATAAAGTTGTTTAGTGTAATTGTTCCATTTGTTATATCTACTAATCCAGCATCATTTATGACAGTTACATTTACTGAATTCACAATCTTATAAACAATTACTTGTCTATTTGTGGAACCAGCAATTGGAATATCTCCAAAGTATACATTATCTCCATTAAGCTGAAAAACAGTTGATGTAATAATAAAATTAGTAGAAGAACCCGAACTAAAGAACGGAGCTGTAAAGTTTAGTTTAAAATTGTTTGCTGACGTTTTACTTGGAGTAATCGTCATAAACATATTTGGCCTTACACTACTATTTTGTATTGAAGGATCAGCATTATCAATCGCTTTTAATAATTGTGAATGTCTAAATACTCCATCAAACTTATTTAATTCATTAAAGTTATAATCAGAAATTGTATCTCTTACAACTGAAGTTAATTCAACTGGAGATCGATCTGTTAAATTTGGATTATATTTAAATCCAACATCTAAATCTAGATACGTAAAGTTAGGATCAACAATATATGGAGTAATTGATACAACACTCTTACCTTTTAATATTGTATTTTTAATTTGTATTTTTTCTGCATCAGTCAATGTTTCATTTACAATTGGCTTGATTGCGATATAAACAGAACCATAATCTGGTGGATCATTATCTTCTCCACCCCAGGTAGAAATCGAATTAATATTTGTAAACTCTTTCTTAAGAATTGCTCTATAATCGTCTGACGTCACAGCTCTATTTTGAGATGTAAAAGTAAGAGGAGCATTAAATCGAATTGATTCATTTGTTTCTTTTGGAGAACCACCAGCCGCTTTTGTAACAAGTGTAATTGTATTTGTTGCAAATCCACCAATGTTATCTACCATTTTAAATTCATTTGCTCCATTTGAATCTTCTCCATTTGTGAAGATATAATCAAGAGTAACAATATTATTATTTAAGGGTTTCTTACCCGTTACACCATCTCCAAAATATACTTCATAATATTCATTTGAATTTTCTTGGAGATAATATACTCGACTCGCAGAATCAACATTAATCAATGATTCAAATTGTGTATAGTTATCAAATGAAGTTGATTGCTCGTTTGCTTGTATTAAAACTTTTAGTGTAGAGGTATCGACATCATCATCTGATATTTGAAACTTTTGATTCTCAATATCGTTATCAACTCGATATAAAAGCTTTTTACGAGTACCTTCGACAATGACTACATTTGCAAATGTAAATGTATTTGCTGAAGTATCTAAAACTGCAGATTGCTCACTTAAAACTACATATCTAAATAATCTTCCATCAACCTCTGTTGAAAGTTTAGCACCTCGAGAAAGAGTTAATGTAGATGGTATAGTACCTGATTCTCCAGAAACATCAACTGTAATATTAATTGTTGCACGTGGTGCTAAAACAGATCGAGGAATATAACCTAACAATTTCGCGCGTGTAACAATGTTACCACGTATCTGAGCTGAATCTAGAAACGCTTCATTAAGTGCGAAGTGCGCAGTCATCGCATTATAGTGTGTATTATATGCTAAGATATCTAAGAGAGAAGATAAACCTGATCCTTCAAAGTCATGACTATTAAAAGCTGTCTGTGTCTTTAAATAGTTCTTTAAATTCTTTTTGATTTGATCGAAATCAAGTTCGGTTACATTTAAATTAGTTGCCATAGTTTATTACCTTAAACGTCTTAATACGATTTCAACTTCGCTTTGAGAATCGAATTCTTTTATTCTGAATTTAACGAGAATTCGATATGAATTTGTATCTCTCTCGTCGACTATATTAATGAAAATTAATTCCACTCTTCTTTCATGTTCTGTCAAACATCGCTCTATATTTTCTTTGAGTGCAGACTTTGTAATTTCATCTGCCGGTTCAAAGAGAAGAGCTCTGAGATTGGCTCCAACACCATGATTAAATGGTCGCTCAAAAAAGTTAGTCAAAAGCAAATTCTTGACTGCATACTTAATTGCTTCATCATCTTTCAGAGGAACAATATCTTTTCGAATTGGATGAAGAGTTAAATTCAAATTTAAATCAGTCCATGGTTTAACACGAGAAGCCTTCGAAGCTTTTTTCGTATCTCCGATAACTGAGTAATCTGATAATATGTTTTGTATTGCCATATAACTATTTATACCTATAATCCTGTTGATTCGTCAGCAACGGAGGTTAATTGCTTCGCTGGATTTGGTGAGCTCGCGCCACCAGTTCCTGGAACCTCAACGTGTTTATGTGTTGCAAGTGTTGGTTTATTTCCTGCATCGGTTGAAATATCACCTGTTGCATGTATTGTACCTGTCACTGTTGTGTTACCAATAATGTTGACGGTCTGATTTGAGGACGACATATTTATTGTACCATCAGACTCCATACGAAGAAAGGTACCAGACTTGTGCTTGATAGAAATACGTTCAGCACCGGATGTATTGTCGAGCTCAATCGTATGGCCGGCTTCGGTTTTATGTACCTTATTGGTCGGAGGATTGAGTTGAGCCTCGAGAGGAATGTCTATTGTTCCATTGGTAGAGGAAGCGATTGAACCGAGTATGATTGCGTCCTGTGCCGAGGGTCCATCACGAAAGAATCCGACAACCCAAGATCCAACCATGAGCTCATGATTCGAGCCGAACCCTTTATAGGAAGCGGAGGTATTTGGCATGAGCACTGTCGACCATGGCAGCTTCGCCGTCTCAATCTTTGTATCATAATAACCATAGGGAAGAACCTTTACTCTGTTGGATAAGAGAGGATCATTAATATCTTTGATCTCTCCGATAAACCAGGAAAATTCACTTCCAATAAACTGATCCATACTAGGCACTTGCATTCTCCATATAACAATTATGTTGTTGATGTATTACCCAAGAGAGTTCTTGTATCATACGCTGATACCATTGCTTGTCATATGAATTCGAAGTCTTATTCATATCCTCGGTGAGTTGCTCAATTCTCATCTTGACATACATATTTAGATTGGGTTTTTCTTTTCTTCTTCTCATTCTCGCTCACCTCTCAGAGTCAAATTTTCTGGAGAAAAATTTTTTTACCGAAACGGTTTGAAACTTTTTCTCAGTTTTTAAAATTAGTCAGATTGTTACATTCTGGCTAGTTGGTAAATCTATCTTATCTAATGATTCTATAAAGGAATCTTTCTTACACAATAGTTTCATTTTATATTCTTCTTCAAAGGTATGTTCTATTGAAGCAACAATATACTTACCAGATAAGTACTTGTCTCGACCACGTTCTTCCTCAGAGTTATCAATCGAAACAATCACAGATAAATTAATGGTCATACCACAAGAGAGTTGAAAATCACCATAGACCTCTAGAGTGACTTCTAGTGTATCCATATTCTCTATATAGGCATTTGCGTGAAGTATATCTAAGTCAATCGGAGCATGGTAGTTAGACCCGCCTGTGATGGCCGAACCGTTGAGGCTCATATAAAAGTTAGTCGATTCACTATAGTCCTTTATGGCACGATCATCTAATTCCATCTGAGTGGTCAAGACACCCTCTTTATTCAACTTCAACTGCGAGCCATCATAACTATATGTCTTTGTCTTATAGGTCTTAGAAGCAATATCGAGTGTATGGAGAGTGGATGAATAAGCACCATTTGCCATATTGATATACTTCGACATATTAAACTCAGAGGAAAGCTTCAGCACTTTATTCGCAAGTTTGTTTTCATTCTCCTCAGACCCTATTGTCGTGTCCATAGAGGGCGCGTGTTGATACTCTCTGTGCGCTTCCTTATTAATCATGTTCTCATAGGAATTAAAGTGTATACCATCACTCAGTGTCTCGTAGAAGAAGAACGGAGTACCATTATCATAGGATCTCTTTGTTAACCAATTGATAAGATATAAAGGTCTCATACGAGGATATACACCAGTAATCGTTTGTTTTGTCTCTGTACTTATATTCAACTTCTTTGAATCGATCTTGAGTTCGTCTGTACATATATCTTTGATTAGCTTACCAGGTACGTTATTGAATGGCTTAGATATTGTCTTCGCCTGATTGATAAACGCATGATCTGATATACATCTGAACACATACGTATTGGTACCAGGGCTTAGCTTGGCCATACTATGAATCTCTGCGATACGGAATATAGGCTTATACTTCTCTAATGTGCCGTCCATAAGGCTTCTCTTCACGATGAACGTTAACCTCTCACCACTCACACATTTCACTTTTTCGAGCAGATTGGCAGAATCTAACACATTGACCTCAGCTTGCAATGCTGTACTATATAGAGACTCTGATACACGTATCTGTGCTATCATGTCTGTGATATTATAGATATTACCATTGGTAGCTTTGATATACACACTATCGAGTTCATACGATGATGGTACAAGTGCCTCTGATCCGTTTGCTAGCTTACTACTATACCTACTCATTATTGATTATTGCCTCATATTTTTCTGCAAATTGTGTGATATACTTAGGATCGACTACCTTGATTTGTGATCTTGCCTCATTTATATTGAATATATGTGTACGATTCGTATCAAAGGATAGCTGTCCGGCTGGCTCTCCTCCAGATATGAATATATCGTTTGTCACAAGTCGCTTCTCGTCCGAGTCGTCAGTACGATAGTAGTTATGTGGTGCATCGATATATGGATATACATCATATGTATTCACTGAATCTAGTGATATGTTTCCTGTAATGGACTCTGTGGCATTTGATGGTCCGGGTGCAGAATTACCAATGAATATTCCTACCACATTTTGCAAGATCAGTTGATTCATGTCCGCTGACTTCTTGACTAGTGTACCTGTTGCACCGTTTGTTGCTCCTGTAATGGTCTCTCCTAACTGAAATCTACCTGATAGACTATTCGGATATGATGATATCACGCCTGGATCGCCGGTCTCGTCCACACTTGGATTGGTTGTGATGGCAACTCCCTCGAACTCCTCATCCATATAGTCATGTAGCTTCTCTTGACTCATAGGCCATCCGGCAAGACCATCATGTAGAAAGTCATTGATGATAAAGAATGTCCAGTAGTACTGTGTTGTACCATATAGACGTTGACTCACGATGTCTGGACGTTCACCATTCTTGACACTATAGAAGCTATAGGCATTTGCATCATCGGCGAATGCAGCAAGAGGTCTTGCACCTCGATAGATATCAACCACATTTTGCAAGATTCCATTTCGATCGAAATCATATTGCAACGTTGGAAATTGTCGAAAATAACTCATGAGCCTACTCCTGTATTAGATTGCGGCTCTTCCTCAGAGCCACCATCGGGTGATGATGGAAAGACTCCTGCTGCATCATAATTTGTATTATAACCAAGGCCTTGCTCATCGTATAGATCTTGTCTTGTAATTGATCGTACCTCTTGAAATGTCATATTCAAATCGATTTCTACAGGAGGTGCACCTAATTTTCCATCATTCTCATGAAAGGAATTGCCTGTTGCATTATAGTTTGTAGTCA
>MDTC01242782.1_pt1 | contig 26267 bp, 22 predicted proteins | sample 811181 | NCBI WGS metagenome assembly MDTC01 (sample SAMN05326644, study PRJNA326480) | marine metagenome | isolation source: seawater | place: Pacific Ocean: North | collected 2011
CGCAATAGCGCCGATGGTAGTGTGGGGTCTCCCCATGTGAGAGTAGGACACCGCCAAGCTTCTCTTTCAAAGAAAACCACGCCGATTGCGTGGTTTTTTTGTATCTGAAACTTTTAAATCAAAGATTAATCTATCTCAGCATCCTCAACTTTCCTCTCTTACTTTACATCACCGCTTACATTAAGTCTTAAAGCCTTTGAGGCTAAAATAATTTTATGAATGTCTCTTTAATTTTATTTTACTCTTCCCTTAAGCTCTACTTTACTCTATCTGCGCTGTAACTCGTGTATCATTTTAATATCGTATTACCTTATGTTCGGTGTAATTATTTATGAGGGTAAAGTATGTTAGAGCTTTGTATGAACTACGACTTAAAGTTCATGGTTTATTTATATCATTAAATTAATTTATCACAGATACACAACTAATTCTCAGATAAATGGAGTGCCATCATTATACGATTATATCTTATCTTAAATTTTTAAATTATAAATCAATAGCTTTTCAGTTTACCCATGATCTATATTGCTTGCTTTATGATGAGAGCAGTTCGCTTAACAAAATTATGCTCTCTACCTTTAATTGAGTAAAAAAAGAGGTATAACTATGTATGCAAAAGTGTGAAAGGCATTGTATAGCCCAATTGAATTGTGTGCTAACTTTTGGCATATACAGAAGGAACATACTATTTCAAATCAGTTATATATGGTTATACAGTGCTTGGATTCAACTCATTTTTTGAAATGGTACTTTAGACTTTATTAAGTTTATTTTATCAAAAATATGCTTTTTTGCTCTATGCTTATTCTGGTTATTCAATATATATAATATGGAGGTTATATGGCTCGATTTTTAGTTATAGTTTTTATGTGCTGTGTTCTTACAAGTTGTTCTACACAGACTTTCCAGTTTGCTAATTCGCTTGGTAAGTTAAAGAAAGAAAAAATGCAGAATTTCTTTATCTATGGACTTGGACAGGAGCAAGAAATTAATCCAATTACATTTTGTGGCAGTGTGAGTCGTATTACAAAAGTAGAAGTTAAGCAGACTTTTATGGATGGCCTGCTTATGACGTTAAGTTTTGGTATATTTACACCGCGAACTGCTTATGTTTATTGTAAAAAATAGACAAGCATAGATCGGTGGACGAGGTAGAACCATCACCGCATGATAGAATACTTCGGAGTGCCTCAATAGGCACTCTTTGACTGATTAATAAAATTGTCTTGCTGTATCAATTTGATACTTGCAATTTGATAAAGGTAAGCTCTCAAGAGACTAGATACTTATTTTTAGCCAGTGTATATTACGCGTGTATGCACGTTCTCGTGTGTAGACTGATTTGTTTTGCGTCCTTGGGATATCATCATATGTTATTCAACAAGTGTCAGGAGCAGGACGTACAGAGCGAATGGTATCGCCAAAATCTTGAACGCTGATTGATTTGGCCACGACGAGCATTATATTTTGCGATAGCAGTGTCGTAGTATCGAATATTGAAGTATACCGGTAAGGAAATGGACTGGCTTTGATATTCGTATTCAGGATAAATAAATGTTAAATCTTTTTCATTACATCGCTAGAACTTGATAACATGATATCTTTTGGAAAAGTGTATGGTCATCAAGATGATGTATTCCATTAGAAAAAAATAAGACTTACCTAGAAGAAAAGGCTTATCATATCCGATGAAACAGTCATTGTCTCTGACCTCAATAGTCGTAATACTATTATCAAGATGGTGTTCTTTCTTGATTTCTACTGATGTATGATACGCTGGTATTTCAAGTTTTTGCTTTGTATTTCCTGTATAACCATACATAAGTACAATTGCAGATGTGTCTATTGCGAAAAAAGTAAAAAAATGAAAAAAATAGCTTGAGCCGCATAATGTATATCCTCTTGAGTAATTTAATTTAAAAAATGATCAAAAAAATAGAATTTAACCATATATATAAATGTGATTTTTCTTGCTAGAGAAGCTATTAAGCTTTTGAATTAAAAAGACAAGACTAATGCTCTATACATCGAAGTAAGCTCAACCTGTATGCTTTATTTGCATAAGGTACTTATATTAAGATATGCAGTAGGGTTAAAAATGAGGCATAAGGTGCGTCAAATCTCTATTTTAATTTGCATCTATATGAAGTATTCGACAGGTGCAAAGCATTGAAGTATTTTTTTAAATTTTTATCTAAAAAGTTTATGATAATTCACTGAATAAGTTAGCTTTAATACTTTTAATTTAAAGCTTTATTCTTTAATTCAGGAAGAAAAGCATCGTTATGGTATTATAAAAACGCGGTATTTAATATACGGCATTACGATTAAAAAAACCTAACCCTTAAATCACATGTTGATATGACTGTTTGTATTGAAGTAGGCTAAGTGTTTTCCCGATATTGTATATCAGGCTTGTATATAGGGCTGTGCTGAGATAAAGCCTTTATGTTTTGCTCCACATCAATATTTAATCGCAAGAGTGCTGCTGCTATGAGGTTAAAGTACTCAGTGTTGGATTCATTTTCTAATATAGACTCAGGTAACTCATTTTTCTTCGCATATTTTATACAATTTTCTACCATGATTTGCGCATCATGAACATGGCTTGCTCCTTTGTCGGCACCACTTACTAAGGCTTCAAAAAGCATGATGTGTTGTGGTTCCGCTGTGAATTCAACCTCATTAATATGAAAAGTTATATAAGGACATGCAGATTGAATTCCCTTGAGAATATAAATCATGATGGGTAAGTTCATGGCAAGTACTTGAGCTCCAGCACCTGCAGACCAAGGCCTTTTACCTTCTCCCTTTCTTCCTTTTGTTGCAAGCATCAAGTTTTCACGAATAGGTACAAAAAGAGGTGCCTCCAAGCCTAAAATTAATCCACCTGTTTGAGATACATCTTTGATATAAGGGAACAACTGATCAATGTCTTGTCCTGTAAATTCTTTTTCAGATAAGCTGTCATAGAGACACCAACCTAAGTTACCTAATTTAGGTGATCCTATATCTATAGTGCATATGTGGTAGATATGTTTCAGTTTCTTTGTTCTTATCATGTAAATTCCTTGTAATATGTGATTTTAATGTGTGTTATATGGTTTGTTTTTTACGCTTTTATTTTTTATGTTTTATTTTTTTAGAGACTTTAAGCTTTTTATAATGTTTAATATACAGGCCATGATTAAATAAAGAGTACAAAAAATGATAAAAAAAGTATCTATATTATGCAGTTCAATTATATTATGCGCGCAATCTTATTCAGCTCATGCTACAGATTCATATATCATAGTCGATGTAGGCAGCTCATCTTCAAAGGTATACTTCTGCTATGAAGATAGATTAGATTGTGATAAAGCTTTGACAACAAAAAGAGGCTTGCATCATTATAAAAAGATCAATGCATTAAAAAGAAATGATTCTGGAAGTTGGAAAGAAACCACATCACAGCATATACGTCACCTGATAAAAAAATCTTTAAGGCTTTATAAAAAAAAGAATCGTGGTTTTAGGGGGTTGAAAGGATTTTATGCTTATGCTTCCGCAGGTATACGCAGCATTATTGATATATCTCAGGAGCCAAAATTATTCGAAAAAGATATAAATAAATTTTTAAATGATCTGTTCGTACAACAGCTTTATATTATAAATCAAAAGCGCCTGGCTAATGGTAGGAGGTCTATTGATATACCTGTTGAGTTTGATACGCTTACAGGGACAGAAGAAGCAGCCTATACTTTGCTTGGCTTGAATTACGGAAAGGAAAAATCTGAATTTGAAGATATAAATGATATGGATGGCTTTTCTATGCAACATGCAACGCTCGTTTTAGATGAAGCAGAACGTGGTCCCTATAGCATTGATTTAGATTATAAAGGTGAGGTTTATAAGATAGAGGGTAACAGTTATTTTCTGGGTGTAGATCAATCATGGAATGCTGTAGTAGGGCAGGATGCAGATCATCCTTGTGTGATAGGTATCAATGCAAAAGAAAATAAGGAAGACAGCCTAGATCAATGTATTCAAGCGGTGAAAAGTTATGTAGCTCAACAACAAGTACAAGAAGTTACACCTTCAGAGCGAGAGTTGATTTTGATGGGTAATGGTTATAAACACCCATTAAAATCTTTAGGGCTACATGGTGGTCAACAAACTGTTGAAGACTTTATGAAAGTATTAGAGAGTACCGCACTTGATGTTTGCTCCATGTCAAAAGCCGATTATATTGCGACATATATGTCCTCTCCTCAAAATCAACAACAAGCGGAGTCTAATTTTGACCGTTATCATAAAGCTTATTGTTTTGACTTAGTACATTATAAAGTTATTTTAGAGCAATTGAATTTACCTCAATCCCAGATATTAAATCTTAATTTTTCACAAGATATAAGTTGGATTAAAGGTAAGTTGATGATGATTACTGATCAAAACAGATTGTAGTTTTCAACTTTAAAACATATTCCATAAAATACCTGACTTATTATCTTTGATTCAGGTATTTTTTATGCTCGAGAAGATATTTCTGAATGTCAAAGCTGAGTTGCTCGACTTTGCGTTGAGCATGTCTCGTTGTGGGTGAGTTCTTATATCCACTTTTTAATCAACTTGTGCAGTTGAGCTTACATACTTTTCGACTTTATGGTTAATTCAATAAATTTTATTGATGGGCCATAATCGAGAGAGTCTTTTTTCAATACGATATCGGGTATAACCTTTAAAAATATAAAGAAAAGGTAAGGCATCTTTGCAGCCTAAGCCGTCAATAATAACAAGTCGTTTGCTTCCATCTTTCAAAACTTGCAGACAAATGTTGTGAGGCGTGATATCTCGCCATAAAATATGATGATCGATCATTTTCTTTTTAAGAGCTTGTAAACTATTTTTAATATCTTGAATGCATATACCCTCATCAGTCGTAGCTTGTTTCTGATATTCATAAAGTGTTTTCGATATATGCATATCAGTTTCATTTCTAATTAATTGATGAATTGATCCGATACCCAAGTTAGTTTGGATATCGCCTAAATATTTTGCATAGACATCTGGGTTTTTATTACCTATTTTTTTTTCTAATTTATTTAAATATTTTTTTCTTTTAAAATAGAATTTAAGTGCCGACGCTTTAGGCTAGAACACTTATTTTTTAGAGGTATTTTAATACATAAATGGGGATTATCTGGATGCTGATAACACGCTGGCATAGAGCCTTGGGAAATATAATGACTTTGACTAAGATATACCATACAACTTAAATAGTATTTTTTATAATTTTTATTTTATCTAGTTTATCATTTTACTTACAGGTAGGCAATTTATGTTTGTAATTTGCTTTTATTTTGATATATAAAAGTTAAGCGTTTGATGTTTTTTTAATTCCTATTTTGATTTATATTTCAATACGATATATTGTATATTCAAGGGCACATCTCATAATGAGTAGCTTTTGAAGCGAACAAAACTAAAATATGACTTGAATTTAAGTCATGGTTTAGGCTCTACAGTTTAAAATACACAATATGTTTTGGTGGAAAGTTGAATATTACGATTATAGCGAGTTATATGATGATAGACTTAAGCCTTTGACACCTAAATACTTCATAAATGAGGTGATACATGCTATGAGCATGTTGATATAAAGTAGCTTAGTACTTAGAGTAGATTTTTATGGTTTATTTAATCTTTATCTTGTCAATAAAAGCTGCATTAAGCATATATCTCAATGCAGCCTTATCGGTTGAGGCAGGCTCTGCTAAACGGTTTGTGTAATACGCCCGTGACATTGCTTATACTTCTTATTGGATCCGCAAGGGCAAGGATCATTACGCCCGACCTTAATACCTTCTCGAATAAAGGGCGTGTTGTCTTTTTCTTGCTCGTGAAGCTGATCCATGCTTTCATGTTTGAGGCGCTGGTTATCTTGATTAAACTGCTCGCGATGATGCTCTTCAATCTTCTCTATTTCTTCTTCAGCTTGTATATGAAATTTAGATAAGATTGAAATCACTTCATATTTTAACGTCTCTAGCATAGAGCGGAATAGCTCAAATGACTCTCGCTTGTATTCTTGCTTAGGATTCTTTTGTGCATAACTACGCAGGTGTATACCTTGACGTAGATGATCCATGGCTGCTAGATGTTCTTTCCAGAGTCCATCAAGTGTTTGAAGCATGATAGCTTTTTCAAAATGACGCATAGCTTGCGCAGAGATATTATCTTCTTTAGCTTGCATCTTTTCTTGCCATTTTTGATAAATACGCTCTCGAAGCGTTTCTTCATGCAGACTGTCTTCGTCATCAAGCCATTTTTGAATGGGTAAGTCAAGGCTAAAGTCTTGTTTTAGCTGACTTTGTAATCCTTGAATATCCCATAGCTCTTCTAGTGACTGTGGAGTGATGAAGCCACTTATGCTTGTATTGATCACATCTTCACTGATTTCTTTGATCATATCTTGAACGCTGTCTGTATCCATAAGCTCATTACGTTGCTTATAGATCACTTGTCGTTGTTCGTTAGCGACATCATCATATTCGAGAAGATGTTTCCGAATATCAAAGTTACGTTGCTCGACTTTGCGCTGGGCATTTTCAATTGCTCGTGAAATCCACTTGTGCTCAATAGCTTCTCCGTATTCCATGCCCACTTTTTTCATCATATTGACTGTGCGGTCGGATGCAAAAATACGCATGAGTGGATCTTCCATGGCAAGATAAAAACGGCTTGAACCAGCGTCTCCTTGACGACCAGAGCGGCCACGGAGTTGGTTATCAATACGACGTGATTCATGGCGCTCAGTACCGATGACATGTAAACCACCGGCTTTGAGCACTTCATCGTGGCGTTTTTGCCAATCACTTTTGATCTGATGAACCTGTTCTTCAGATGGGTTCTTGAACTTTTTCACTTCAAGCTCCCAGTTACCACCTAGAACGATATCCGTACCACGGCCAGCCATATTGGTTGCAATAGTCACAGCACCACTACGTCCTGCATCAGCAATGATTTCAGCTTCTTTGTGATGGAATTTAGCATTCAGAATATTGTGTTTAACTTTAGCTTTTTTGAGCATTTTAGAAAGTACTTCAGACATCTCAATACTTGCTGTGCCTACGAGCGTTGGTTGTCCACGTTTTTGACAATCACGTATGTCTTCAATGATCGCTTCAAACTTCTCTTGAATGCTTAAGAATACCTGATCGGCTTCATCTTTGCGCACCATAGGTTTGTTGGTTGGAATAACAACAGTTTCTAGTCCGTAAATAGATTGAAATTCAAAAGCTTCTGTTTCAGCTGTTCCTGTCATACCAGCTAGTTTCTCGTAAAGACGGAAGTAATTTTGAAATGTAATGGAGGCTAAGGTCTGGTTTTCGTTTTTGATACGTACTTTCTCTTTAGCTTCAACAGCTTGATGTAATCCATCAGACCAGCGTCTGCCTTCCATGAGACGGCCTGTATGCTCATCGACGATGATGACTTCATTATTTTTTATAATATAATCAACATCTTTTTCAAACAGGTTGTGCGCTCTAAGCGCAGCATTAACATGGTGTAATAAAGAGATATTGGTTGCAGAATAAAGTGAATCACCTTCTTCAAATAAATCAGCTTCAAAAAGTAGAGTTTCGACTTTTTCTTGTCCGCGCTCTGTTAAGTGGACTTGTTTTCCTTTCTCATCAACGTAGAAGTCCCCTGTTCCTGTGTACTCTTCAGTATCTTCTTTATCCTGGCGTACGAGCTTAGGTATAATATGATTGATACGAACATATTTCTCTGAACTGTCCTCAGCTGCTCCTGAAATGATTAAAGGTGTGCGCGCTTCATCGATGAGGATAGAGTCGACTTCGTCAATCAGAGCGTAATAAAGAGGACGCTGTACGCGCTCTTCAGGCGTAAAAGCCATGTTGTCTCGTAGATAATCAAAACCAAATTCGTTATTGGTTCCGTAGGTAATATCTGCTTGATAAGCTTTGATTTTATCTTCACGAGACATTCCCGATAGGTTGATGCCCACTGTAAGACCTAAAAATTCGAATAGTGGACGATTCCATTGTGCGTCTCGCTCAGCAAGGTAATCGTTCACTGTGATGACATGCACGCCTTTACCGGTTAAACCATGTAAATATGCTGGAAGTGTTGCTGTGAGGGTTTTACCTTCACCTGTACGCATTTCTGCAATTTTATTATCATGCAATACCATGCCACCTAGCATTTGTACGTCAAAGTGACGCATGCCGTAAACACGCTTAGATGCTTCACGGACAAGTGCATAAGCTTCAGGGAGTATGGTCTCTATAGACTCATTTTTTTGCAGGCGTTGTTTTAGTGTATGACTTACTTCTTGCAGATCTTCCTCACTGCAGTCGGTATACTTGTTTTCTAGCTCATTGATCTGCTTTATATTTTTATTTAATTTTTTGAGTATGCGATCATTACGACTGCCAAAAATACTTGTTAGAATTGTCCCAAACATTAACTCTATCACTTTCTTATGATTAAAATAATACAATGGCTATACATTGTATGTAAGCTGGTGAATACAGCGGCTAATTATCTAGAACCGCGATAAACATAGCGACTTGGATCAACTTGTCGTTCTCTTTTCCAAACTTCGTAATGAACGTGTGGACCTGTTGAGCGACCAGTACTACCTATTCTAGCGATTTCTTGTCCTTTAGTCACTATATCACCTACTTTTACACTTATTTTTTTGTTATGTCCATACCTTGTTTTAAAACTATTACCGTGATTGACTTCTACAAGCTTGCCGTAGCCAAATTTTTCTCCTGCCCAGACGACAACACCTGCTCCAGTAGAAATAACTGGTGAGCCAGGTGAGCCGGCAAAATCAATACCTTTGTGCATGGCTAGACGTCCAGAGAAAGGATCTCGACGCATACCATAAGGTGATGATAGCCAACCTTTTCGTATAGGACGCCCTGAAATATAGCGTTTATTCCATAAATCATGATTACGTGTGACTGTATCTAATAAGATAAGCGATTTATATTTATGATCAAGTTTAGATATCATTTCATCTATTTCTTGCAGTAGCTGAATGACATTGAGGTTTTTTTGTTTGTCTTTGTCTTGTATGATCAATTTTTTGCTCAGCGCTGCTTCATTCTTAAACTGATCTTCTAAATCAAATTTATTGGCGAGCTCTTGGCTCAGCGCATCCATACCATCAATCCGTGCTTCAATATATGCTAGTTTATTGCCTAGAAGTTTCAGCTGCGATTCAGTCATACTTTTTAATCTTCGGTATTTAACAATTTCAGATTGCTGCTGATGCTTGTGATATTGTGCTTGTAAAAAATTTGTACTTTGGTAACTATCTCGTTTGATTTGCCAGTAAATACTGCCCACTAAGAGGCATAATATGAGGAGAATGCCGATCCAACCAATACTAATATGGCGTATCTGTTTGTTATCATGGTAAAAAATTGAAATATTCATGTTTCATCTATCAAGCTATTAAAGATAAGGACGCTTTGTCATAATCTTTTAACGGCCTGATAGCTGATTTCTAAATAGAGGTTAAGATGAAAAAGCAAGTGCTCCGACTTCAGAAGAATGCTCTTGAGTCTCTTCAAAGGTAACAAACTCCCAGTTTTCAGCATTAGATAAGACGGTACGTAGAAGCATATTGTTGATAGCATGTCCCGCTTTGTAAGCGCGCAATTCGCCTAAAATAGCATAACCTGATACATAAAGATCTCCGATCGCATCAAGTGCTTTGTGGCGTACAAATTCATCTTGATAGCGCAAGCCATCTTGGTTCATAACTTTTCGTTCATCAAGCACAATAGCATTTTCCATACTTGCACCCTGCGCTAAGTTATGTGCTCTTAGCTTTTCTACATCGCTTAAAAATCCAAAAGTACGCGCACGGCTAATTTCATGAATAAAATTTTCAGAAGAGAAGTCAAAATGTAAGCGTTGTTTACTCCGCGCAATTTCGGGGTGATTAAAATCAATCTCATAATCAATTTTAAAACCTTGATATGGATAAAGTTCAATCCACTTGTCTTCTAATTCAACACGTACTTTCTTTTTGATTTTTATATACTTTTTTAATGCATTTTGTGTTTGTGTTCCGGCACTTTCCAGCAAGAAAATAAAAGGGCTAGAGCTTCCATCCATTACAGGAATTTCATCAGCGTCTACTTCAATGATAAGATTATCTAAGCTTAAACCTGCGATAGCAGCAAAAAGGTGTTCAATAGTCATAATTTTGACACCTTGCTCATTGCTTAGACCTGTGCATAAGACAGTTTCTTGGACATTGAATGGATCTGCTTTTATGGTTACAGGGTCAGGTAAGTCAACACGAACAAAGTGGATGCCAGAATTTGCAGGTGCAGGCTTTATGGTAAGTGTGATTTTTTTCCCACTATGTAGGCCTATTCCTGTTACACTGACGGACTGCTTAATTGTTTGTTGTTGCATACTTTTTCCTCTAAAACTTATAACGATAACACTATAACATAAAAGATATATCTTGCACATTTATTGTGCTAGCTAATCTGCCTGTTTTCTTAGGAATGCAGGAATATCCAAATACTCAAAGTTTGTCTGAGGCTCAGCTGTTTCAGAGACACTTTCTTTAATGGTTTCTTCTGGAAGAGCTGTTTCTGTTTTGCTGTATGTTGCGTTGTTCTCAGATTCTTTTTTCGTTGTTCTGGCATTAAAGAGCTGCATTTCTGGTTTTGAATCAAGGCCGATACCTGTAGCGACAACGGTAACACGCAATTCATTGCTCATGTCTGGATCAATGACGGCGCCTACAACAACGGTTGCATTATCAGAAGCATAAGCTTTGACGTGATTACCTACGGTCTCAAACTCTTCAATACTCATATCCATTCCAGCTGTAATATTCACAAGCACACCACGAGCTCCAGCGAGATCAATATCTTCAAGAAGCGGGCTAGCAACAGCAGATTCAGCTGCTTCTTCAGCTCTATCTTCACCTGAAGCAATACCTGTTCCCATCATAGCATTACCCATTTCAGACATCACTGTTTTTACATCGGCAAAGTCAACATTAATTAAACCCGGACGTGTAATAAGTTCTGCAATACCTTGTACTGCGCCGAGTAATACATTATTAGCAGCAGCAAAAGCATCAAGAAGAGAAGTGCCTTTACCAAGAACTTTAAGGAGCTTTTCATTAGGTATAGTGATAAGCGAGTCAACATAATGAGAAAGCTCTTCAATGCCTTGTTCTGCATATTGCATGCGTTTTTTACCTTCAAAAGGAAAAGGTTTTGTAACCACGGCAACAGTGAGTATGCCTTCCTCTTTAGCAACTTCAGCAACAACGGGAGCAGCTCCTGTTCCTGTTCCGCCACCCATGCCCGCAGCAATAAAGACCATATCAGAATCTTTAAGCATTTCACGGATAGATTCTTTATCTTCTTGAGCTGAAGCTCTACCTACTTCAGGGTTAGCACCTGCACCGAGACCTTTTGTAACATCTTTACCTATTTGAATTGTACTGCCGGCAGAAGACTTTTTAAGTGCTTGAGCATCAGTGTTCGCTACAACAAAATGAACACCTTCTATTTTTTGATTTACCATGTGTTCAACAGCATTGCCACCACCGCCACCAACGCCTATGACACGGATTACGGCTTCATCTGAAGATGAATCAATAATATCAAACATGTATTATCTCCCATTAAAACATTTCTAATTCAGTATCATGATACACTGAGTTCTTGTTAAAACTCACCTTTAAACCAACTTTTAGCTTTACTTACCCAGTGCAGCATACCTTCTTTTGGAATCGGCTCTTCTTTATGCTCAGCAAGACGCTTGGCTCCATACTTTAATAAGCCTACAGCTGTAGCATAGTTTGGTTCGTTAATAAATTCAGTCATACCTTGTATATTAAGTGGTACACCTATACGTACAGGCATGCCAAAACAAGCTTCTGCAACATCAATGATGCCTGTCACTGATGCGGTGCCACCCGTTAAAACAATACCTGCTGCAATTTGGTTTGCAAAACCACTTTTTTGCATTTCTTTGTGTACAAATTCAAAAAGCTCTTCATAACGAGGCTCAACGACTTCAGCAAGTGTATGCCTTGACATAGATCGTGATGGGCGCCCTCCTACAGAAGGTACCTCTATCATTTCGTCTTGATGAACCAAGCTAGAGAGTGCACTTGCCGACTGCACTTTAATTTGTTCTGCATGGGTCAGTGAAGTACGAAAAATTTTAGCAATATCATTGGTGACCTGATTACCTGCAATAGGTAAGACGGCGCTGTGACGCAAAATACCATCTACATAAATAACAATATCAGACGTACCACCTCCGATATCAATCAAACACACACCTAAATCTTTTTCATCTTCAGTTAAGACCGCGTCTGCTGAAGCTATGGCCGAGAACACTAAGTCATTGACTTTAAGTTTGCACCGCTCGACGCTTTTAACAATATTTTTTGCCATATCGTTGGCGCAAGTCACCATATGAACTTTAGCTTCCATACGCATACCAGACATACCTATAGGGCTGCGTATACCCTCTTGAATATCAATGGCATACTCTTGTGGAAACACATGTAATATGCGTCTTTCATAAGGCAATTTGATAGAGCTTGCCGTATGGATGACATTATGCACATCTTCTTGTGTGACTTCTTCGTCATTGACTGAAACCATGCCATTTTCATTTTGGCATGCGATGTGGCGTCCAGATATACTCAGGTAAACAGACGCAATATGACTATCGGCCATAAGCTCTGCTTGATCGAGCGCTCTTTGAATAGAGCGCACAACGAGGTCTAGGTCGTTGACGCCTCCTTTATCCATGCCTCTTGAAGGATGAAGTCCGACACCCAAAATATTAATTTTATCATCAGGCAACACTTCACCAATGAGAGCGCATGTTTTGGATGTGCCTACATCTAAACCAACAATTAATTCTTTGTCTTGGGCTTTAGTTATTTGCATTTCCTCTCTCTTTTTTTACTGATGACGGACAGCTATACCTGAATCATACCGCAAATCAATGAAGTCATGCACTTGTATATTTGGTTTTAATTGTGCATAGCTCATAGCAAACCTCTTCAAACGCTTTACTCTTGCCTCTTTGCCAAGTATAAGTTGTAGACCATTTTTCAGTTCAATTTGCCAAGCATTACGTACACTTAAATATATTTTTTTGATATTTAGGTTTTCTTTACTAAGTATAGAGCTTGCTGTGTGATAAAAATTCATGATGCGCTGACTATCTTTTGGAGTTCCCATCAACTGGGGAAGTGATGCAAGCCTAGGCTGCATCGGAGCGGTAAATAAAGCGCCATGTTCATCGAGCCAAGCATCGTCATTAAAGCGAGCCAAGGGTTGGTAAGATGCTATTTGAATAAAGAGTGTATAAGGCCATTGACGATGTATCTCGACGGATTTAACCCAAGGCATTTGAGAGACTTCATTGCGAATCCGAGCCAAATCTAAATTTAAAAAGGGCTGCTGATGTGTTTTATAAATGAACTGCTTTATATCATAGGCAGATACCAAGCTTTGATCAGGAGTTTCAATTTCTACAGCGTATCCATGTTGATGAGAACGAGCTTGATGACCTAATACAAAGAGCGCACAGCATAAAATGAAGAAAAAACAGATCACGAGACCTGTTTTTAACAAAAGCTTGTATTCTATACACCAAATCTTGATGGCGTTCATCTTGAGTCATCCTTATGTGTATAGGTTTGCCATAAAATTTCAAGAACTAAGGTAGTAAAGTCTTTTCCTACAGCTTGAGCAGCCATAGGCACTAAGCTACTGGTTGTCATACCAGGAGAAGTATTCACTTCTAAAAGATAGAATTCTCCAGAGGCATCTTGCATGACATCAACACGCCCCCATCCTGTCAATCCAAGAGCATCATAGGCACTTTTTGCAAGCTGGCTTAGTTGATCATTTTGTACATCGGTTAAACCACTTGGACAAAAATACTGTGTTTCAGGAGATTCATATTTAGCATGAAAATCATAAAAAGTTCTCGATGTTTCCAGTCGAATAGAAGGTAATATTTGCTGACCTACAATAGAAACTGTATATTCTGGACCTTTGAGACATTGCTCGATGAGAACCTGCTCATCGTAATTAAATGCATCGAGTAAAGCTTCTTTAAGTGTATCTTCATCATGCGCTTTGGCCATTCCAACACTTGAGCCTTCTTGGCACGGTTTGACTATCACGTCATGGTTAAGTTGTTCAAGAATATGTGTTAAATCGGTTTGTTCAAGCTGGTTGCGAGCAAGGGTGCAATAGGGTGCTGTAGGAAGCTTCATGCTCTGCCATATTTGCTTACATTTAATTTTGTCCATCGCTAAAGCTGAACCGAGAACGCCTGAGCCCGTGTAGGGGATCTGAAAGTGATCGAGAGCTCCTTGAATGGTGCCATCTTCTCCACCACGCCCATGAAGTGAAATAAAGGCTCGCGCAAAATTTTGCTGTTTTAAAAGTTCTAGAGATTGTTCTGAGGGGTCAAATGCATGCGCATCGACTCCTGCTTTTGTTAAGGTATCTAATACTGCTTGACCCGAACGTAATGAAATAACGCGTTCAGCAGAGTAGCCACCCATAAGGACAGCCACTTTGCCTAATTGTTTAACATCCTGATTCGGCATGTTCTTTCTCTCTTATTGTAAATGATTTAGATAATGCTTGTGCAACTTGACTGACATTACCCGCACCTTGAGTGAGAATTAAGTCATCGTTTTGCACAAGGCTCACTAAAATATCATTAATCTTACTTAGATCAGAAATAAAAATTAAATCTTTTTGTCCTCTTTGACGTAGAGAGTGTGCTAAATCTTTGCTGGTGGCACCTAAAATAGGTTGTTCGCCGGCTGGATAGACATCAAGTAAAATAAGCGTATCGGCCTCCGAGAGCACCTCGACAAACTCTTCATAAAGGTCGCGTGTTCGAGAATAACGATGTGGTTGAAAAATAAGCACCAAGCGTTTGTCAGGCCAACCGTGACGTGCAGCGCGAATCGTTGCCGCGACTTCACTTGGATGATGGCCGTAATCATCGACTAACATAAACTGTTTATTATCGACTGTAAATTCGCCTAGATATTGAAAGCGTCGACCAATGCCTTCAAACTGATGTAAAGCTTTGACAATTGCTTCATCTGAGATTTCATCTTCTGTTGCGACAGCAATTGCTGCAAGAGCATTCAGTACATTATGTGTACCTGGTAAGTTGAGGTTGATCCGCAGGCTGTTGGCATACTTACGTTTTACAGTAAACGTTGAGCGGTAACCTTTTTGCTCAAACTGAGTTGCCTGAATATCGGCATCTTCACTGAAACCATAGGTCACATATTGACGACTGATTCGCGGTAATAAAGACCGGATGACAGGGTCATCAATACATAAAACTGCAATACCATAGAAAGGTAAATTATGTAGAAACTCAAGAAATATAGCTTTGAGACGCTCAAAGTCTCCACCATATGTATCTAGATGATCGGCTTCAATATTCGTGATGACACTGACCATAGGTTGTAAATGTAAGAAACTTGCATCGCTTTCATCGGCTTCAGCAATAAGATAGCGGCTACTACCAAGATGTGCATTAGTGCCAGCGCTATTGAGTAGACCGCCAATAACAAAAGTTGGATCTAAACGGGCAGCACCATAAATGGAAGCGATAAGACTTGTTGTAGTTGTTTTACCATGTGTACCTGCGACCGCAACACCATGACGATAACGCATGAGCTCAGCAAGCATTTCTGCACGTCTGACCACTGGAATACGTTGCTCTTTCGCAAAAACAATTTCGGGATTATCTTGCGCAACAGCCGTTGATGCAACCAACACATCTGCATCATTTACAAAGCTTGTTTGATGTCCTAAATGCACCGTAACGCCTAAATGCTTCAAGCGTTCAGTGACTTGGTTGCTATGAATATCAGAGCCTGAAACATGATAGCCTTCATTGAACAGTACTTCAGCAATGCCTCCCATACCTGCGCCGCCTATACCTACAAAATGAATACGCTTAACACGGCGCATTTCAGGAATCATGGTTCTTAAATTGTTTTGTATCATACTCTGTTGTTGCATAGGTTTTCTCATATTGAAGGACAAGGCTGTTGAGCGAGACGCACACAAGCTTGCGCAACTTGTGTCGTTGCATCAATTTTAGCAATGTGACTTGCAGCTGTACTCATCTGGTTTAAAGTCTTGGGGTTACGACAAAACTGCAGCAGTTGCTCGCCTAAGTTTTGTGCTGAAAATTGAGTTTGTGGCATCAAGATACCGGCCTTAGCTTGTGCTAGGGTTTGCGCATTTTTGGTTTGGTGATCATCAACTGCATGAGGTAGAGGTACCAAAATACTCGGCAGCCCTATCACTGCAAGCTCGGATACAGTTAAAGCTCCAGCTCGGCATACGACGACGTCAGCCCATTGATAAGCTTTTGCCATATCATGAATAAAATCATCGACGGTAATATGGTGTTGTGTATCACAGCTTGCATAAGCTTGAGCCACTTGTTTTTGATTGCCTTGGCCAACTTGATGCCATATATGTAGTGTTTCGTTATGGTTTTGTACATACTTTATTGCATCAGGCAAGGTTTCATTAAATATGCGTGCTCCTAAGCTTCCTCCAATGACTAAGACCTTCAGGGGAGGCTGACTTTTTTTCTGCTTTTTATGTAATTTAAGTAAATCTTCTCGAATAGGGTTGCCTACTACATGCTCATTTTTTTTGAATGTATGCGGAAAAGCAACCATGACCATTTGCGCTATATGAGAGAGCAACCTATTTGTAAGACCTGGTACTGCGTTTTGCTCATGTAAGATTAAAGGTTTATGAGCGAGCCAAGCTGCAACACCACCTGGACCACTGACGAAACCTCCCATACCTAAAACAACATCAGGCTTAAATTGTCGGATGGCTTTTAGTGATTGTAAAATAGCACTTATGATTTTGAAGGGCGCACTGATTAAGCGTAAGAAGCCATTGCCTCTTAGGCCTTTGATATCAATAAAGTGGATATTAAAGCCATGTTCAGGAACGAGCTTCGCTTCCATACGGTGTGGCGTACCGAGCCAGAGTATTTCCCAACCTTGTTGTTGTAATTCTTTTGCCACAGCTATAGCAGGAAATACGTGTCCGCCTGTACCTCCTGCCATCACGAGTAAGCGTTTAGGTTGCTTCATGATGTCCTCTGTACTTTTTGATTACGCTCTGTACTGGTTTCGTAGCCAATACGAATGAGCATCATCGATGCTGCTGTCATAATTAAAAGGCTACTACCACCGTAGCTGATAAAAGGTAAGGTTAATCCCTTAGTTGGCAGTAGTCCCATGCTTGCGCCTGTGTTGACCAAAGTTTGGAAAAAAAACCAGATGCCTATTCCATAAGCAATAAAGCCTTCGAAATGTTTTTTATGCTTCAGACAACATTTGCCTAAATGCATAGCTTTTGTTGCTACAGCAAAGAGCACAAAGAGACTAAACAGTACACCCATAAAACCCAGTTCTTCGCCTATAATGGCGGCAATAAAATCAGTATGAGCTTCGGGCAAATATTTTAATTTTTGGATACTATTACCTAGACCTTCGCCAAACCAACCTCCTCGGCCATAAGCCATCAAAGACTGGGTTAACTGATAACCTGAACCAAAAGGATCTTGCCAAGGATCTATGAATGCCGTCATACGTCTGAGTCGATAGGGAGACAACACAGCTAAGCTACCAATTAAGAGTAAGCCACTGAATAAGAGTATAAAAAAGTCGCGTAATTTTGCACCTGCTAAGAAGAGAAGACTCACAGCAATGACAAACAATACGACAACACTCCCTAGGTCAGGTTGTAAAAGTAGCAAGGCTGAATAGATAAAAAGTAAAGCAATAGGTTTATAGAAGCCTTTTGCATGACTTTGAACTTCTTGGTAACGTCTAACCAGATAACTTGCCATATACAGTGTAAAAGCAAACTTAGCTAGCTCTGCTATTTGAATGCGCACTGGACCTAAAGCTAACCAGCGTGTTGCGCCATTTACAGTTGTACCTACTATCAATACCAAAATAAGCAACAAGCCGACCAGTAAGAGAATCGGTGCACTCCAATTCATCCATTTTTGCATTGGTGTTGCCAACACGCTGACCGTAACGACAACACAACAGAACATATAAAATAGATGGCGCTGTGCAAAGTGAAAAGGATTGTGTGTGCTTTCTTGAGCCACTTCAACGATAGAGGCTGAGCTGACCATAATAAAGCCAAACCCAATCAGATATAAAATACTTAAAAATAAAGTGCGATCATAAGGGGCTGTAGCATGGCCTGAGCTATTTATTTGCAGTAAATTTTTTAGGTGACTAAGCGCTTGAGTGAGCATTATCTGAGCACCTCAATACATTGGCAAAAGTCGTCACCACGAACCATAAAATTAGGATACATATCCCAACTTGCACAAGCGGGTGAGAGTAATATTATGTCGCCTTGCTTCGCGTGTTTTGCAGCTGTGTCAACGGCCTCCTTCATTGTTTCAACCTGTTTGCTGCAGGGTGAGAGTTGAGCCAATTGTGCCCCATCTTGCCCTAAAGCAATCAGTAAGCTGACATGTTGCAGTGCAGGTTGTAGGGGACTTAAGTCAGCCTGTTTAGCATCGCCTCCGGCAATGAGTATCAAGCGTCCTGTATGTGACTTCAAGCCTTCGAGTGCTGCCAGAGTTGCGCCGACATTAGTTGCCTTGGAGTCGTTGATATAGCGTACACCTTCTTGGTCGCAAACCCATTGAAAACGATGCGCAAGACCTTTAAAGTTTTGCGTGGCTTTGAGCAGTCCGCTACGAGTTGCTCCAACATGTTGAGCCAGCGCCATCGCTGCAACATAATTGAGATGATTGTGTGCTCCCATGAGTTTAAAGCTTTCTACAGGACAAAGAGGAATATTGTGATACCAAACTTGATTGTTCTTGATATACCACACAGTACGAACATGACACTGGTCGTTAAAAAAGATAGGATTTTTAGCAGAGGCATCTTGCACTAAAGGATCACTGTAATGTATCAATTGGTTTTTTGATTGTTGATAGAGTTTCAGCTTGGCTTGCCTGTAGGCTTCAAAATGAGGATAACGGTCTTGATGATCATGACTGATATTTAAAACCACACTGATATCACAATTTAACGACTTTGTTGTTTCAAGCTGAAAGCTAGACAGCTCTAGAACGTAGACATCGATATGATCGTCTAAAAGAGATAAAGCAGGAATCCCTATGTTACCTCCAATAGCGCAACGTAAACCAGATGCTGTTAGAATTTCACTCACTAAAGTGGTGACTGTGGACTTACCGTTAGAGCCTGTAATGCCTACCACTTTTGCTTTACTTTTTTGCACGGCACGTGCAAAAAGCTCGATATCACCGACGATATCTACCTTGTGATCTATCGCACTTTGTAAGGCTGGATGAGATAAAGGCATACCTGGGCTGATTACAACTTGTTGCGCTTGAGCTAAATGTAGGGCATTGAGCTCACCGAGTTGATAAGGCACATCAGGAAATTCTTCTTGGAGTGTATTGAGCATAGGCGGCTGCATGCGCGTATCCATCACATAAGGTGTGATACCTTGCTGCATGAGAAAGCGCACAACAGATAAACCTGTATCGCCTAAACCAATAACAATATGTGTCATCCTGTGTTGCATGATATTACCTTAACTTTAATGTTGCTAAGCCAAGAAAAACTAAAAACAGCGAAATAATCCAAAATCGCACAATAACTCGCGGTTCTGGCCAGCCTTTTAATTCAAAATGATGGTGAATCGGCGCCATGAGAAAAATACGACGTCCTCCTCTGAGCTTATATGATGTCACTTGTAAGATCACCGACAAGGTTTCTATAACAAAAACTCCACCCATAATAATGAGCAAAATTTCCTGCCGGACCAGTACGGCAATCACGCCTAGCGTTGCGCCAAGCGATAAAGACCCTACATCGCCCATGAAGACTTGAGCAGGATAAGTGTTAAACCAAAGGAAGCCTAGTCCTGCTCCAACCATGATAGTGCAAAATATAACCAGCTCGGCGAGGTCGGTAATATACGGAATATGCAGATAATTTGCAAATTCAATGTGACCCGATAAATAAGCAATTAAGGCTAAAGCACCCGCAACCATGACTGTGGGTAAAATAGCCAGCCCATCGAGCCCATCTGTGAGATTCACAGCATTACTGGAACCGACAATCGTAAAGTAAGCTAAAACAATAAAAAACAAGCCCAAATCAGGCATAAACTCTTTGAAAAAAGGTACAACTAGTTTAGTTTCGTCTGGACTGGATGCATGAAAGTAGATGAAAAAGGCGACACCTAAAGCAATCACAGATTGCCAAAAGTATTTCCAGCGCGCAATCAGGCCTTTAGGATCTTTGCGTATGACTTTACGATAGTCATCGATAAAACCAATCAACCCAAAACTTAATAAAACGGCGAGACTGATCAGCACGTGGCGGTTGGTTAAGTCGGCCCAACACAGAGTGCTAAAGGTCATACTCATCAGAATCATGACACCACCCATGGTCGGTGTACCTGATTTCGAGAGGTGTGTTTGTGGGCCATCATCGCGCACCACTTGACCTATTTGTAAGTTCTGTAAAAAGCGAATCACTTTGGGTCCGCTCCATAAGCTAAAAGCTAAAGAGGTAAGCAATCCCAAAATAGCGCGAAATGTAACATAAGAGAAGACATGAAATCCGCTATAAAATTGTGATAAGTATTCCGCAAGGTAAAGTAACATTAATGGTGATCTCCTTTAGTGAGCAAATCATTGAGCGCATGAACAACGCGCTCCATCTTTGCGCTTCGAGATCCCTTCACGAGTATATTAATATGCTCTTGCTGTGGTATATGCATTTTTATTGATTGCCATAATGTATCAAATTCAGAAAAGTGTAATCCAGCACCAAAATTTTCGGACGTCATTTTACTTGACTCTCCGAGCGTAAACACGCGATCAATATTTTTTTCAGCAGCATAGTCACCTAAGTGTTGATGCCACGATGTGGATTCACTACCCATTTCACCTAAATCTCCGAGAACAAGCCAAGACTGACCATCGCGTTCGCTTAGCCAGTCGATAGCTGCCTTGACTGATTTTGGATTGGCATTATAGCTATCATCCATCACTATGACACCTTGAAATCGATGTAATTGCATGCGACCCGCTACAGTTGTTGCTTTTTTTAATCCCTGCGCAATGTGATCGATTGAAATTTGTGCAGCATGCGCCATAGCTGCCGCAGCTAAAGCATTATCAACTTGGTGACGCCCTGGCACGGTGAGGTGTACTTGTGCAGATTGTTGTTTGATATACAGTGTAAATTGGTAAAAGCCTTGCGCATCAGATTCAAGATTTGCAGCATATACATCGGCTTTTTGCGATGAAGCATAGCAAATTTGCTGAAAGGCTTTGGTTTTTTCTATGAACTGCTCGGCATAATGATCATCTTTATTGATGATGGCACAACCTTGAGGATGCAGATGATTGAATATTTCTGATTTAGCTTGTGCTATACCATCAATAGAACCAAAACCTTCTAAATGTGCAGGTGCTATATTATTGATGAGTGCAATCTGAGGTTGTACAAGGTGTGATGTATAATCAATTTCATGTTGATGGTTAGCGCCGAGCTCAAAGACACCAAATTCATCCTGCTCAGTTAAACCAAGTAAAGTTAAAGGTACGCCAATTTCATTATTGAAGTTACCTTGCGTCATGTGTACTTGACCTTTTTGACTCAAGATACAACTGAGCATTTCTTTGACTGTGGTTTTTCCGCAGCTTCCTGTAAGCGCTAAGCGAAAAGGATTGACCTCGTTGCAGACATACTGTCCGAGTAATCCTAATGCTTTTTGGGTATCAGAAACCACAAGTTGTGAGACATGGTCAGGCGCTTGAAGTTCTCTATCGACTAAGACTGCGCAGCAACCATGCCCAATAGCATCGGGCACAAAATCGTGTGCATCGAAGTTTTTGCCGACCAAAGCAATGAAAAGACAAGCATCATGAATATCGTTACTGTGTGTTGAAATAGATTGAATCGTTTGATCTGGGCCCAAAAGATCGGCATCTAAAGCAAACGCAATTTCAGAAAGTTGTCTTGTAATCATGAGGCCTCCTTGAGGAGATCTTGTACAAACAAGCGTTCATTGTAATCATTTTTGATGCCATTGATTTCTTGATATGTTTCATGACCTTTTCCCGCTATCAAAATCAGATCTTGCGGCTTAGCTTGGGCCAGTGCTTTTTGAATGGCTGTTTGTCGAATAGGTTCAAACTCAACTTTTTCAGGTGCTTTTAGGCCTTGTTTCATGTGTAATAAAATGGCTTCGACGGATTCTGAGCGTGGATTATCTGCGGTAAGAATCAATTTCTGAGCATGTTGCTCGGCAATGGCTGCCATGATCGGTCTTTTACCGACATCACGTTCTCCACCGCAACCGACGATACACCACAGCTGACCTTGACAATGCTGTTGTAGTGCTTTGAGTGCTTGCTCAAGCGCATCAGGCGTATGGGCATAATCGACAACACACATAGGTTGCTGCTTGACTTTAAAACACTCCATTCTTCCAGTAACAGGTCGCAAGTATTGCACTTGCTCACAAAGTATCCTGAGATCATGCCCCAATAGATGAAGTCCTGCTAATGCTGCAAGTAAGTTAGAGAGGTTAAATGTACCCAGCAAAGGCGTGCGCACATCAACTTGGTCATTTTGCCAATGCAACTGTGCACTAAACCCATTTTGATGTGTGTCTGTGATATGAAGCGTATAATCAGCTTTCTTGTCAGGATTTAAACTATAACTTGCTGCTTTATTTTGAAACTCTTCATACCACTTTGCACCTGTTGGATCATCAATATTAAAAAGATGCTGCTTAATCTGTGGTAAATTAAATAAGCGTTTTTTTGCTAAAGCATAATTTTGTATGTTGCCATGATAATCAAGATGATCACGAGTTAAGTTAGTAAAAATAGCAAGGCTAAAAGGCTGGGTGTTGATACGCTTTTGTACCAAACCATGAGAAGATACTTCCATCGCAATAAAGGTTGCACCTTGTTGCTGAAATCTATGTAGTTGCTGAGCACAGGTGGTAGCATCAGGCGTTGTATTATCTGTTTGCTGGAGTTGTCCCCATAAACCATTACCGACAGTGCCTAAAATGGCTGCCCGTTGTTGAGTTAACTCAACTAGCTGCGCCATCAGTTGTGTTACAGAAGTTTTACCATTCGTACCTGTGACTGCAGCAAGATTAAGCTTAGTGGTATCGAGTGGATAGGCCCGTTGCGCAAGGTGTGCAACTTGATTTGCCAGCTCAAAAAATGAAATAACCGGCGTTATGTTTTCTACCAGTTTGATGTGTCCATGTTCTGCTGGATTGTCAGTATGCACTATGATGGCCACAGCACCTTGATTGATAGCTTGAGTTATAAATTGACGCCCATCGACTTGGTGTCCTGGCATAGCAAGGAACAGATCACCTGTTTTAATTTGGCGACTATCGATGCATAAATTTTCAAAACAGAGCATTGTTGTATAAGACAGCCAAGGCTGTAATAGCTCTTGTAAAGACTTCATGATTTAACCTTTTCTTGTAACCGAACTTGTGCAAGAACAGTCTTGCTTAATTCACTTAATGGAATATTGAGAAGTTGTAAGCTACCTGCCATGACTTTTGAGAAGACAGGTGCTGCTGCATCACCACCGTAGTAGTGATCGCCTTTAGGCTCATTAATCACCACACCAATGGCCAGTTTAGGATTTTCAAGCGGTGCAACGCCTGCGAAAGAGGCGACATAATCATCACCATAACCTCCGGCAACTGCTTTTCTTGATGTGCCTGTTTTTCCTGCTACGGCATAGCCATCAATATGTGCTTGCTTAGCTGTGCCATGATCTCCGAGAACACCTTTGAGCATGGGTAAAACCGTTTGTGCAACCTGCTTAGAAATCACTTGAGTGCCCGTAGGAATCACATCACCGACTTTACGAATAGATACAGGCATCATCACGCCATCATTTGCCAGTATGGCGTACATTCTGGTGAGTTGTAGTGCTGTGGCTGAAAAGCCATAGCCGTAAGACAAGCTTGATTGTTCTTGTTTACTCCAGCGATTACGATAATCGAGAATACCCGGTGACTCGCCATGTAACTCAATGCCCGTATAGTCACCTAAGCCCAGCGCAGAATAAGTGTCTAAGATCTGTTGTACCGATAAAGATAAGGCAACTTTAGTGACGCCGACATTACTCGATTTTTGTAATATGGTTTCAAGGCCAATCTTACCTAGGTTATGATGATCGCGAGCCAGTCGTCTACCATTGGCATAAAGATAACCAGGTGAGGTATCAATTAAACTATCACTTTGAATCGTACCTGCCTCTAAGCCTGCAACAATCATAAAGGGCTTGATGACCGAGCCGAGCTCGAATGCATCAGTAATGGCACGATTGCGCATACGATAACTCTGACGTTGCGCACTGTTATTGGGATTAAAAGAAGGTGTGTTGGCCATTGCCAAGACTTCACCCGTTTTAATATCCAGTACAACAATTGATCCTGATGTAGCTTGTGTCTCTGTTGTCGCTTTTTTTAAAGCTGCATAGGCGAGGGTTTGAATGCGTTGATCGATGCTTAGTGTTATATCATTTGCTTCTTGGCCTTTTTGAGTTATAGCTAAATGCTCGACGACAAAGCCATCACGCGACTTGCGTACTTTTTGCTTCATGCTGGTGGTCGTTAAAAAGGAATCGTAGAAACTTTCTACACCTTCTATACCTTGATCATCAATATTGGTGACACCGATAAGCTGGGCAATGGACTCACCACCTGGATAAAATCTTTTTGATTCGGGTTTCCAGTAAACGCCTGCTAAATTTAAGCTTTCAATATAGTCGGCTACAGCCGGCGTGACCTGACGCTTTAAATATAAGAAACGACGATTTTTATGATCGTCTAAGCGTTTGAGAAGGCTTGCTTTATCTTGCTCGAGTATATCTGCAAGAGCTTGCCATCTTTGATGATCATCTAAACTTTCTGCTGGAAGCATATGTTGAGGATCGACCCAAATGGCACGCAAAGGTACGCTTGCGGCAAGCACTTCACCGTGGCGATCTAAGATTAAACCTCGTTGATTTTTATGTGCAATTAAGCGAAGTGTACGTGCATCTTGCTGTTGGCGTAACTTCTCTGGTGCAATAATTTGAATGTAAGCCGCACGCGTTGCAAGTAAAAAGAATAAGAATGTGGCAAACCCCAAAACAACATAAAAGCGCCATGGGATGATTAATGTGTCAGCTCTTTTTCGGTTTAATAAGCTCATGGTAAAATTAACACCCTCTCATCTTTAGGTTGCGGGCGATGCATATGTAGCTGATGTGTTGCAATTTCTCGCACACGATGATGTTCCGCTTGGGTTTGTTCTTCCAAAAGTAAGTGGTGCCATTCGATATTCAGCTCATCTTGTTGTTTGAGCATCTGATCCCAAAGCCCTGTTTGTTGTCTATTTAAATAGCTTACATAAACGGTCGCAAACGCTAGAGCAATAATCCCAAGTCCTATAATGGCTTGATGCCAAGTGTGGCGTAAATCATGCTGTATTAAACGAAGCAACCCTGTATCTATCATCTTGCAGCGCCTCCTGCTTCCAGTCTTTGGGCTGTTCTTAAGACGGAACTACGTGAACGGGGATTTGCCTCAATCTCTGCTGCACTAGGCTTGATGGCTTTGCTTGTTGCTTTGAGCTTTTTAGTCTGATCGAGCTCTTTATCAGTGATAGGTAATCCACGAGGTACTTGTTGGCCTTGACTGTGCTTGCGAATGAAATGCTTTACAAGACGATCTTCGAGTGAATGAAAGCTGATAACCGATAGGTGACCACCTGGCTTAAGTACAGACAAACTTCCTTCGAGAGCTTGCTCAATTTGTTCAAGTTCGCTATTGATGTAAATGCGAATAGCTTGAAAACTGCGCGTTGCAGGATGCTTGTTTTTTTCTTTACTAGGTAAAATACGCGCAATGAGGTCTGCAAGTTGCTTTGTTTGTGTGAAAGGTGTGTCATCACGGTCATGAACAATAGCACGCGCTATTTTTTTAGCAAAACGTTCCTCGCCATAGGTTTTGAGTACCCAAGCGATATCTTCAGCTTTCGCTGTGTTGATCCACTGTGCGGCGGTCTTGCCTTGCTTGTTGTTCATCCGCATATCCAAAGGTCCA
>MDTC01273438.1_pt1 | contig 26267 bp, 24 predicted proteins | sample 811181 | NCBI WGS metagenome assembly MDTC01 (sample SAMN05326644, study PRJNA326480) | marine metagenome | isolation source: seawater | place: Pacific Ocean: North | collected 2011
ACAAAATTTTGAAACCATTTTTAAAACAGCTGTCGGTCAAACTGAAAGCTTGACCTCATTTTATCAAGCACAAAATTATAAAAAACGAGTCGGTATTTCAGCAAGCGAGACTTATCTTAAAGCAAGTTAGTTACATTACTACTCTAACATCATTCATTTTGCTCTTATTCTACGTATTCTATCTGTGGAAGAATATTCTATTTCTCAGGTTTTATAATAACTCAAAGCTATCCATCTATTTTTCTTTTTAAGCATGTTTTCAATAGTCAATTTATCACCTTTTTATGGTTAAGAGCCATCAATCATATTTTTTCGCTCTATTTTATAGCTTAGCAAAGTGGATGTCTTGTTTTGTTATCAAATCTATAAAGGAGAAGACGTCACACAAAGGTACTTAAAAGGTGAAGGCCTGACGATATTTGAGCTCAATGCCGTATCTGATTATGCCGTAAAATACAGAGAAAGACTGCAAGATATCAGTTGGTTCATGCGCTCTTTAAATGAGCCTATTGCTCGGAAAGCCAACACTGAAGACGAATGCACAGGTCGGTTTTGGGAAGGCCGTTTTAAATCTCAACCCTTGTTAGATGAAGCGGCTATTTTATCTTGTATGGCTTATGTTGATTTAAACCCTGTACGTGCAAAAACAGCAAAAAATTTGGAAGAGTCTGACCATACCAGCATACAAATGCGTATCAGAGCTGCCATAGAAGGCAAGCAACCCGAAATGCTTAAACCTTCTCAAGGTCATATTAAAGATTCAGAAATATCTAAACCACTCATGTTCAGTCTTCAAGACTATTTAGAGCTCGTTGATGCAACAGGAAGAGTTATTCGTCATGATAAAAAAGGCTCTATACCAAAGCATGAAGCGAAGTTGCTGAACAAGCTTAATATCTCAGCAAAAAAATGGGTGCATCTCACGCAAAACTTTGAAACTATTTTTAAAACAGCTGTTGGCCAAACTGAAAGCTTGACCTCATTTTATCAAGCACAAAATTATAAGAAAAGAGTCGGTATTTCAGCGAGCGAGATTTATCTAAAAGCAAGTTAGTTAAAGTTTTGTTCTATTAGCATCAAACTTGATCTTATTCTACATATTAGATATGTGGAAAAATATTCTATTTCTCAGATTTAAAAATAATTCAAAGTTATCCACCTATTTTTCTTTTTATGCATGGTTTTAATAGTCAATTTATCTTTTTTTATGGTTAAGAGCCATCAATAATATTTTTTTCTCTCTATTTTTCTAGCTTCGTAGAATGGGTGTCTTGTTTTAGTCTTTTTATATTTTTCTATACTTATTTAGGATCCTTAGAAAGTGATATTTAAATTTATCTATCAATCTAAAATGTAAATACCAAATAATACCATTATTGAAAGCTACTTCACTTAGTAATCGTTCAAATATGACCGCATTGCATTTTGCACCTACATTATTATAAGTAATATTCTTATCAATATAATATTTATAAATAGATATTAGGGTAGAATATCTTTTTGGATACTCCGTGTTTGTCATCAACTCATATTTATAAATTTTAGAAAATTTATCATTAAAAGCAAACATATATGAAACTACAAAGTCATTCTGTATTAATGGACTTCTATAATTACAGCTTGAGTAAGGACCAATCAAAATAGGTTTTGATATCTCATTCTCATAAAGGAACTGACATCTCGAAAGCATTTCCTTAAAAGTATAATCCAATTTATGTTTTGTAAAAAATGTATCATTCATAACTAAAGATACTTTATCTTCATTACTAAATATTATTGAATTAAAGGCATCAAAATCTAAACTATTTTTATCATCGTAATATTGGTAATCAAAAAAATCCTTATTTTTAAAATCAACTTTATTATTTAAATAATATTTAATTTGGATATCAATATCTCCAGAATTTTTTTTCAGGTACACGTCTACATTAGACAAATCTTTTATATAAAATAATATAACATGTATAGTAATCATTTTTCTCTCTATTATTAACTTTTACTAAGATCAAGACTGGTTTTTTTAAAGGTATAAAAAAATATAAGAGTCAACCAAATTATCTTGATTCCTATTGAATAAAAAAACACAAGTAGAATCCAGTAGATAAAAGTTACTGGTTCCCTTATGTCAATAACTATATACATTGAAAACGCACAGAAAATTAAAAAGAACCCGGCACCATATAGCAGCCAAGTAGTAAGTAATCCACCAAAAGCTTCATATATATATAGGGTATCAGTTTTTTGATTATAAACATCATAGTAACCAAAAAAATCTTCAAAACTCGACAAGCTCACAACTGAAAATGAATTCATGTAAGAAACTAGCCTTACTGCACCACTGCCATCTGCATTAATAATATTATCTTTATCTAAAGTTATTACAGCTTCAGAAAAAGCCAAAATTCTTTGCCAAATCATGGTATCTGTATACTCTAATATAAAGATCAAACCCATCATAAAAAGTAATGAAAGTATAAATTCCTTAAATCGTAAGAACCTACTGAATAAAATTAATGTAGTCAAAATACAAGTAACACTTATAGAAGTGAATTGCACCCATAAAAAGGCAAGCCATAATTTCTGATTATCTATGAAAGATTGGCGCAAAGAGATTTTAATTCCCTGAATTTTATCATTACACATTAAGAAACAAAGCATAAGTAAAGCAACAACTCTACCTGTCCATGATGGCTCTAGAGCCAAGGAGTTTAGTTTAAAAACACTAACATTGGCATCATAGTTTATGGAGTTAATTATAGGTATATTCAATAATACACAAACTTGTTGTAAAAAAAGAACAACACAATATGAATAAATTATAAATTTTATTAGTTTAGTAAAATCATATATTGAATATTGAGCATAATCTAAAAGTGAAACATAAGTAAAAAATGAAACAAAAAAAGCCAATATATATAAAACAGAAAACCATTTTATATTAGCATCTTGCGCGAACATAAGATTAAAGAGTAAAACAAAAACACTAGAGAAAATAAAAATATCACATAAGTAAAATTTTCGTTTTAAAATCAAAGAAAATGGCATTATTAACATCATTGATATGATTAGCCAATTTTTTCCATCATCTGCTATAAAGCATGATATAGAGGTAGAAAAGACAAACAAAAAAATGTGAACAATATATTTCCTGTTAAATGAAAGCATAATTTATTAGATACCGTCTATTAAGCTGATAATATTTTCATTGTAAATTTCATTAGAAAATAAACGGGCTTTTTGCTTTGCATTAGCTGACATCATTTCATATAATTTACTATCGTCTATCAACAAATTGATATAATCATACATTGAGCTTAAATTCGAGCTTGAGCAACGATATCCATGTAACCCATGTTCCACCAATTCAGTCGGCCCTCCAACTTCAGGAACAATACAAGGCTTACCATAAGACATCGCTTCTAAGATTGTCATTCCAAAAGTTTCAACACAAACATCTGGAATCGACATATTCAAAACGATATAAGAATCTGAATAAATTTTATCTTTGGAACTCTCATTCAATACTAAATTCACATTTTCCAGTGAAAAACCTTTGAAGAAATCAGATACATCTTTTTCATTCATATTTGCAGTGTTCAAAAATAGATTAAATTTAACATTCAAATTATTACTAAACATCGTTGATAGTCTAATAAAATTATAAACCCCTTTAAAGCATTTAAGAGAGCAGACAAGGTTGATATTATACTCCTCATTCTGTTCTGTATTTAAATCATTTGGCATATTTGTAGAATTGTATATAATTACACTATCCACATTCGTATTTGTCACATTACTTAAATACTTAGAAACATAGATTACTTTTTTTGATGTTTTCCTCATTATGAAAATCAGGAATTTATAGAGAATTTCAGGCCTTATTGTACGTGGTCCCTCATGAACATGATAAACAATTGGAATTCCTTTAACAAAACCAGCTAAAGCGGCTCCAAATGGCATCAATGTGTTTATATATAATACTGTGTTTCTTTTATCAACTGTCAAAATTTTTAAGAATAAATAAAACTGAGAGAAAACATAAGATAAAAGAGAAATAAATTTATTCGATCTATATTTATAGGGTATAAAAAAATAATCAGCATCAAGGCCGGAAATAAAGCCATCCTTGCTATCTGAAGTACAAATTTTCGTATCGTAACCTTTTTGAATTAATGCTGAAAGTGTTTGTCTTAAAACACGGACACTTCCACTAAAATCATTTAAAAGATGAACAACAATAATTTTTTTATTTCTCATTTAACACCTTTTCCAAGAGTTTTAAATAGTTTTTTAACTTAATTTCAACTGGATATTTAGACCAAAATACAATTCTATCTAAAATACATAATGAAACAATTAAATTAAAATTTAGATTACAATCAACATTAGTAAGATATTCGTTTAATATCTGTTTTTCTTTTAGAATGACACTATACACATACTCATCGTCAAAATACTCACGAGAAATAATAGGGTCCACTAAATAGTTAAAAAGATCCAGTAGGGGAAGCCCATAATCACAAGTCTCGAAATCAAAAATAGTAATCGGTTGAGTGTACAAAATATTATACCATTTGAAATCATTGTGCGATAAGCCAAATTTAATTTTATCATTACACAATTGTAATGCATCGATAAAACTTATTATTTCATTAGGTATCTTATTTTTCACATCAAGTAGTTCAACGTTTTTATAAAAGTCTCTAATATACTCTGATATTGTAACTTCTTTAAGTTCAAAGGATTTATAAAAATCTACTAATGCCAATGAAATATTTTTCAATTCGGTCGATCTATTTGTTTTTTGCAAAATATTGCTCATAACAACCTTACTAAAATGATTCTGAATCTCATAGCTTAAAAGGTCTGAGACTAAAAATGTTCTTGGCTTAGCCTGATTTAAAATTTTATAGATTAAAATTTCTTTTTTTATGAATTCAACATCTTTTTCAGCACAGTATTTAATAAATAAATTTGGCTCAGATATAATAACTTTTGTATATGTAGCTGAAATATATACAGCTGAATACTCATTTATATCGACTTCAAAACCTGTTATCTGTTGTATCTGCTGCCTTATATTATAGGCTGATTCTATCTTTAGAAGATTAGAAAAATAAAAAAATTTTCCGTATGCAAATAAAGTGATTTTTAATAATTTTTTCATAAAATTAATCAGAAACGAATTAGTTTTATAGAAGTCTAAAGATCGATTTATTGTTTCTAAATTTGCTAAATTTATAGAGTAAAAAGCGCCGTTGTTTCCTTTTATCATCAAAAACATTATAAACCTAACATATCATATAAACGTTTAATATCCATTTTTTTATTGTCCCATGTCACCACTGCTTTTAATTTATCAATATTTTGAGAAATTTTTAACCGCTCTTCTTCTTGAGTCAACTTTATTATTGAGTCAGAAAGATTTTTTATCATACTGATCCTGCAAGGTGAGATAGATAATTTAATTGAGTTTGTATCGTTAAATATTTTAGTATACCCTCCAGATTCAAAGCATATGAATGGTTTAGAATATTTAATAGCATCAAAACTGACTGTTACAGCACCTTCTTTTAAACTTGTATTAATAAGTGCATCATGTTCATACAAATAATTGTTGTATTCAACTCTACTAACATTCCCTTTCATTTTAATCATGTCATCTAATGCATATTCTTTAATAAGTCTTTTCAACCAAGTCAAATTTGCTCCATCTCCTAGTATAGTTAATCTGATATTAGAGTTTATTTCGTAAGCTTTTGCAAAAGCTTCAATGAGCAAATCGAATCCTCGCCAACAATCTAGATGGCCAACAGCAATAAATCTTATAGAATCTTCATTGTTTTTTTTATAAGGGTGTGTTTCTATACAATTAACAGCAACATCAGTACATTGTTTAATTATTGTTTTTTCAGGCTTATACCTATTAATAATTCTCATAGTGTCTTGTGTTTTACAAATAATCAGATCCGCATTCTTGATTCTTCTACGCAACCCTATATTAAAGAAGGACACATTTACAGCAAAACGTCGTATTTTCTCCAAAAGCCTACTTCTAAAGGGATAATGCTTAGAATACTCATTAGATATACACTCTAAACCACCTATAGGACCCCATACAAACTTTTGCTTTAACCCATAGGGTGACACTAACCATAAAGCATTCCCATATGTGATATGATGAAAAGTATCAATATGATTATCAATCATTGTTTTTTTGACTAGCTTGTTCGATAGTAATTGCCATAAGTTGTAGTACAATCGAACACCTCGACGTTGCTTTTTCCAAAATCGTAAAGACTTAGGCAAATCGTAAAAGACAAATTTTATTTTCTTATAATCAGGATTATTAGTATTAGCAAGAAAATATTCTATCTCACTTCGATTCGATGACCTGGTCAAAACCCAAACATCTAAAAAATGGCTCATCTGTAGAATCCAATTCCAACCTACAGCAATCTCAGAGCCAGAATTAGGTTCGCATGCATAAGCAGAAACAAATACTTTTTTTCTCATCATCAGCTCAAATCATCTTCTCATTACAAGCATGAACTTTATCAGCATAAATACTCATAATTTGTGCAACCCCATGCTTTTCACACTTACCATTATTAATCAAAAAAGAATTATGCAGTAAAGCAGAATGAATTTTAAAATTCATACAATCTATGTCTTCTTTTTTAAGTTCTTGTTTTCTTTTTAATATTATCTCAGGATCACATGTAATAAAAAAAACAAAATCAGGCTTAGGAATAAATGCCTTATAAAAATTATAAATAAATTTAAACGGAAGAAAAATACTACTTCTTCTACTATCTACAACTATATCGGTAAAATATCTGTCAAAAAAGATAATATCATTTTTTTCACCCGATCTTGAAAAAGAGTTTCTAATCCGCTCAACATAATCCCCTATCAAATAATCAAAGGAGTAATAAAGCATCCTACAGAAAGAATTAATCATACCTTTCGGTTTGGATCTATGTGGTTGAGAGTAGTCTAAATTAATATTTTTATTACCAGTCAAGGTGGAGACTACTTGACCAATATTAGGAATTATATGCGGACGGAAATGTTTATATGACAACATATGATACGGTTCTAATATGTCCATTAAGTTTCGAATAAGGGTAGACTTACCAGCGCCATCAGGCCCAGTGAATGCTATTGATTTTGCGCTTTCTTTGGAAACACAATCCTTCAAAAAAAGAATGATATCTACAATCTTAGAAAATAAATTCTTATTTGATCCAAGTTTGAACATTAAGAGTAGGTAGCTTCTACGACTCATATTCTTAATTTCAGATAAACTATTAACTTTAAATTTTTTCTGCAATAAAATAGATAAATGAGAAGAATCTTTAACTTTTCTAGCAATCGCTTGATATTTATCAGGGTAATCCTGATTAAGTGCTTTGGTATACAAGAATTTATCTAAAAATTGGTACTCATCAGAAACATGGTATATTTTTCCATTAAATAATTTTTTATCCAAAATTTCACTACTTGTAAGAAACTCAACCCCATATATACTAGTGTTAAAGAAAAAATCAAACTGAATAATATCAATAAAATTCGTATCCAGATTGACGTATGAGAGTACAAAAATATACATCTTATAAGTTTTTTTTAATTTGATGATCTTATAATTATGTTCATTTATGATAGAGAGGAATTCTGTTAAAAAAGATTTAAAATCATTTCTATCTATCATGATATCAATATCTCTTGATTTGAAATCTTCGGGCAAGCCATCAAAACTTCTCAAAACAGCATAATTTGTTTTTTTATTGAGCAAGTTAAATACGTCTTGTAAAAATAATTTTTTATTCATAAGCTAATCACCTTGAAATTAGCACAAATTTTTCGGTAAATATATTTTCTTTGATGTACTATTAAATATATAACTTCGTATAGACTCTTAATGTATTTTCTAGATATCAAATGATTATTCAATCTTTGTGAAGAGTTTGCAGCTTCGACATCTTTTTCAAGATTTTCAATTTTTTTATCAGTTAAATTACTCATAAAATCTCCGAAAGAGATTTCATCTTTATTAGCTTTGACAAGCTTTAAATTATTTTTAATATGCGCCATTCTATATATCATCCTATCCCTCGAAGAGGATACACTAGATGTTGTTTTTCTATAACTGTATAAAACATCAGGAATAGTGAGCATATACTTATTCTGTGAATATAGTAGAGATAGCCTAGACCATGCCTCTAAATCTTCACAATAATCTTGATATCGAATACCGTTGAATTCATGTTTTAGACCTTCATATAAATTCATTTTCTTAGCGTCATGTACACTGAACATTGAAACATTAGCACTAAAAAATAGCTTACCTTTTTTTGCTCTTACAAAGAATTCTTCTTTATTTAATGGGCCAAACTTAATTTTTCCATAAACTTTCAAAAGAACTCCTTTTTCATCTATATAATCACCATAACAACCAACTTGTATACAGTTTTCATCAGAATCAATTTTATGATACATTTTACTAAGACAGTCTTCGTGTAAAATATCATCTGCATCGACAAAAACCATATATTTGGTTTTTGTGAGATGAAGGGCTGTATGCCTTGCAAATGATATTCCCCTATTTTTATCTTGATTTACCAGCACATACTCAATATTATGACTAGAAAGAAACTGGTCAATAATCGAAACTGTATTATCAGTTGAAGCGTCATTTACAATAAGGATATCAAATTTTTTATAAGACTGTCTTAATATGGATTGTAGTGTTTCTTCAATATAACGCTCACCATTATACACACAAATACATAAAGTAATTTTATTCATAATTTATTTCTTTACCAATTCAATATTTAAGTATTTTCTACTGATATAAAAATACAATGTTACCGTCAAAATAAAAGCTAGTATCTCAGAGATAAGGAAAGATAAGGAGCCAGAGTTAACACCAAAAATCATACATAGATAATATGTAATCGATGTACTTATAATTGCAATAGATAAGTTTATTTTCATCATGTGATGTTTGTAACCTAAGTTTATCAATCCAACAATACCTAAGAAACTATAAAGCTCACAAAATGGTAAGGCTAAACTCATTATTTTAATGTTATATGAAATAGCATCTATTATCGTTCCATCATCAATTAAAACTTTGGAAATAAAGTCAGAACTTAAGAAAATAATTCCAGAGATAAAAACTAATGCTATTAGATAAATTTTCGTAAAACTGTTTATTTCAATGATTGCACTTGTCCTTCCTCTGGTTAATTTGTTTGCAATATAAGGAAAGATAGACTGTGTTAAAGGCTGGAGTAACGATTGCGCCGATCTAACAACTTTTTCTGAAACAGAGTACACACTAAGGAAATCAGGTGTTAACATACTACCAAGAACTAATGAAACAGAGTTACGGTTGAAATTATTTGTGATATGTACAACAGACAAACTAAAACTTTCTTTCAAAGGTTTTATTATAGATTCTAAATTTGGTATTATCAGTTTTACTTCAAATTTTGAATATAAGATATAAAAAGAAATCAATCCGCTTGTCAAACCACTAATTAGGTAAATCATAGGAACTTTTACATAATCTTCGGTTTGCTTTATTAGCAAAAACATTAAAATCGCTGTTAAAAATTTCCCGGTACCATAGGCCAAAGTAATATATTTCATTTTCTGTTTAGCTTGAAAAAACCAGAAAGGAAACAGAACTTGCTCTATTAAAGTCAAATATGTAATGTGATGTAAAATGTACTCATCATTGTACTTATCAAATAATACAAACAACAACTCAAAACAAGGGATCAGTGCTATCATTAAAAATAATCTTATAAAAAACACACAGGAAAATATTTCTGATAGCTTAAACTGATCTTCTTTTGCTTCCACAATAGGATTTACCGAATATAAAGATAACCCATAATTCAAAACCAAGCCAAAATAAAATACTGTTATCTGTGAAAAAATAATTACACCATATTTTTCAGCTCCTAATACGGATATAAAATATGGTATGAGCAACACAGGGACAGCATAGTTAAATAATTGAAGCAAAGATAAATATGAAAAATTACTTAAAACTTTTTTCTTTTCTTTACTCAATACATCAGAAATTCCTACTCTCATTTAATACAAGCTCTCATAACTAGATCTTATAGAACTCCACGTATATTTTTTCTCTGCTATTCTTCTTAAATCATTAATTTTAGTGTTGCGAATGTTTTTTTCTATTGCTTCATTAAGTGAACATGCGTTTTTGAAAAAATAGGCATTATTTTCCGTTGTAAACCTATTGAAATTACAGTCATAAGCAAATATCTCTTTAGAAAAAAACATCATTTCTACTAGAGAAGGATTTGTGCCTCCAGCCGAATGCCCATGGATGTAGCCTATACAATTTTTTCTGTATTCGTATAGGCTACTTAAGCAATATATGGGATCAAGCATTATAATATTTGAAAAATCTTTAAATTTTTCTTTCAATGTTAATCCATAGCTAGATACATCCCAGTTTCCTATAAAAATAATTTTTTTTGAAGTTTCTGAAAACGCATTTAATATCATTTCTACGTTATTTTCAGGTTCAATTCTACATATCGACAAATAATAATCAGAGTATGGAATTTTAAGATTGGATTTTTCCTTTAAAGCATGATCACCGCCATAAGCAATTGTTTTCGCTTTAATATCGTACTCACGATATATATATTCGGCAATTCCTTCATTATCTGAAATAATTACATCAGAGTGTTTAACGGCTATTTGTTCACAAAATTTCAAGTATTTCCTAGCTAGTGAGTTCCATTTATCCCGCTTCCATTCTATACCATCAACATTAGTAACAATCTTTGATTTACTAAATATTTTGTATATTGGTAGAAATAACATTCCAGATAAACCTAAAATAAGAGTGGTATCTGTTTTTTTGAATATATTTATCAATAAACTCACCGAGTCATAAAGTATACTACTGATACCATTTGCAGATATAGGTAGATATACTAGCTTTGCTTTTTTGTAAAACTTACTTTTTTCTTTATAATTCTTGGAAGAGCAATAAATTGTATAACGGATGTCAACTCTACTCCCGTCAACTAAGTTTTCAACAAGAGTCTCAAAGCCACCATAGCATGCAGGAACGCCTACAACACCAATTACAGATACCGACTTTTCACTCATAGTATTTCCATATCTTTCAATTTTTTGGCGTTGCTATCTTTTACAGAAAGGTGTAGCTCTTCATCAATAGGCCATTCAATATTTAATTCTTCATCATCCCATTGTATAGAGACCTCACTTTGAGGATCGTAATAGTTGGTACACTTATAAACAAACTCAGCTTCATCGCTCGTCACATAAAAGCCATGTGCAAATCCTTCTGGAACCCATAATTGCCTTTTGTTTTCAGCTGACAAGTAAACACCAACCCACTTTCCAAAAGTGGGAGAGTCTTTTCTGACATCTACAGCAACATCGTACACTTCACCCGATACAACACGAACTAGTTTTCCTTGAGTGTTTTCTGTTTGTAGGTGCAGGCCTCTCAAAACTCCTTTTTGTGATTTAGAGTGGTTGTCTTGTACAAATCGTGTTGGCTTACCTGTGACTTGTTCTTCAAACTGTTTCTGGTTCCAAGTTTCCATAAAATAGCCACGATCATCTCCGAAAACTTTAGGCTCTATGATTTTAACTTCTGGGATCTCAGTATCAATAATATTCATGGATTAACTCTATAATGCTTTATATCTTTTAATGCTTCTTGCCAATGGCTTGGACATAGGCCTAATTTATTTTTAATTTTTGTCATCGATAATTTCGAATTTTTTGGTCTCGTTGCTGCAACGGGATACTCTTCTGTTTTTATCGAAGTAATTTGGGGTGTTTTTTCTATAACATCTTCTTGTTTTGCCACGTTAAAAATATACTCTGCAAATTCAGACCAGCTCACATAAGGAAAACCAGAGAAGTGGTAGATTCCAAATTGTTCGAAGTTTGTATTTTCAGTATATTGCTCAGCTATTTCCAGAAGTGTTTTAGCAATATCTCCAGCATATGTTGGGCCACCAAATTGATCGCCTACAATATTCAATGTATCTCTAGTTTGTCCAAGCTTGATCATGGTTTTAACAAAGTTATTACCAAATTCAGAAAAAACCCAAGAGGTACGCAACGTGATCGCCGTAGAGCATAGTTCATGTACTTTTTTCTCTCCTGCAAGCTTGCTTGAGCCGTAAACACTTAGTGGTGATGTTTCATCATTTTCTGAATAGGTTCCTTCTTGCAAACCCGAAAAAACATAATCTGTTGATATATGTAAAAATAAAGATTTATGCTTTTCAGCCGCTCGTGCTAAATGCGCAGCGCCATCACAATTAACCCGATAAGCTAAATCTTGTTCTGATTCGGCTTTGTCCACAGACGTATATGCCGCTGCATTGATAATGATATCAGGCTGATAATGCATAATCGCATTCTCAACTGCTTGCCAATCTGTAATATCAAGCTGCTCACGACTAAACGCTTGGTAAGATAACTTTTTGTCATCTAGAAGTCTTGTTAAGCACTGGCCAACTTGTCCTTGTGCACCTGTTACAAATACTTTCATAAATTAAGCGCTTTTCTCGAATTGAACTTGCTTTACAATTTCGTTAAGGTACTGACCATACTCATTTTTACTCATCAACTTGGCTGAGCGCTTTAGGTTTAAATCTGATAACCAGCCATTACGCCAAGCAATTTCTTCTAAACAGGCTACTTTAAGGCCTTGTACATGTTCGATGGTTTGTACGAAAGATGAAGCTTCATGGAGACTTTCATGCGTGCCTGTATCAAGCCAAGCAAAGCCTCGACCTAGCAGCTCAACATTCAAAGAATCTGCTTCGAGGTACATCTGGTTGATGGTGGTGATTTCTAATTCACCGCGCTCTGATGGTTTGACTTGCTTCGCAAATTCAACCACGCGGTTATCATAGAAATAGAGTCCTGTCACAGCATAGTTAGACTTGGGCTGTGCTGGTTTTTCTTCTAAAGATAAAGCTTTGAAGTTTTCATCAAACTCCACTACACCAAAACGATGCGGATCTTTAACCTGATAGCCAAACACAGTTGCGCCAGATGGACGATTCGCTGCTTGTTGTAAGGTCTGGCTAAAAGATTGACCATAAAATATGTTATCGCCTAAGACCAAGCAAACCGAGTCGTCACCAATAAATTCTTCGCCAATGATAAAGGCTTGCGCTAAACCTTCTGGTTTAGGTTGCACTGCGTACGTCAGCTTGATACCAAAATCAGAACCATCGCCTAATAAACGCTTAAAGCCTTCATTGTCTTCTGGTGTTGTGATGATCAAAATATCTTGAATCCCTGCAAGCATAAGCGTAGATAGCGGATAATAAATCATCGGCTTATCATAAACAGGGAGTAACTGCTTTGAAATACCACGAGTGATAGGATAAAGACGTGTTCCAGAACCGCCAGCTAAAATAATACCTTTCATACAACAACAACCTTTTCTTTACTGACCTAAACCTAATCGCTCTTGCTGATAAGAGCCATCTAATACGGCTTGCCACCAATCTTTACGCGACAAATACCACTCAACTGTTTTGCGTAAACCAGACTCAAATGTTTCTTGAGGTACCCAACCAAGTTCACGTTCAACTTTGGATGCATCGATAGCATAACGCACATCATGCCCAGGTCTGTCTTTAACATACGTGATCAGTTGCTGATACTCTTGAATACCTTCAGGTTTATTTGGAACTAACTCTTCTAAAAGTTCACAAATAGTTTGTACCACTTCAAGATTCGTTTTTTCGTTATGACCACCAATGGCATAAGTTTCTCCCACAACGCCTTGCGTCACGACGGTATAAAGTGCACGTGCGTGATCTTCTACATGCAGCCAATCACGGATTTGTTGACCATCTCCATAAACAGGTAATACTTTGCCTTGGATTGCATTGAGAATCATCAATGGAATCAACTTTTCAGGAAAGTGATAAGGACCATAGTTATTCGAGCAGTTCGTGATCAAAGTCGGCAAGCCAAAAGTACGCTGCCAAGCTCGAACTAAATGATCGCTTGACGCTTTTGATGCCGAGTAAGGGCTAGAAGGAGCATAAGCTGTTTCTTCGGTAAAGAAATCTTCAGGTTTTTCCAAATCACCAAAAACTTCATCAGTTGAAATATGATGAAAACGAAATGTTTTTTGTTGCTCGCTGTCAAGTGAAGCATAATATTGACGTGCAGCTTCTAATAAATGATACGTACCTATAATATTGGTTTGCATAAAATCTGATGGCGCATCGATAGAACGATCAACATGGCTCTCAGCAGCTAAGTGCATAACTGCTGTAGGCTGATGTTCTTGAAAGAGTCTATCTAGTTCTTGGCGATCACAAATATCAACCTGTTCAAAAGCATATCTTTCACTAGCAGACACCTCTTTTAAAGATGCAAGGTTGCCCGCATAAGTGAGCTTATCTACATTCACCACGGCATCACTGGTATTTTTAATAATATGCCTGATTACCGCAGAGCCTATAAAACCTGCTCCGCCTGTAATTAATATTTTATTTTTCATATAGTACTACTATTCTATTCGCTTTCAAGAAACAGTCTCATAACTGTAGTTATAATCATATCCATCAGCAGCAGCACGTTTTTCAACCGCGTTCAAGATAAAGCCATTCACTTTAATGCCCGCTTTTTCAAAGCGGTCTTGTGCTGCTAAAATTTCTTTAATAGGATTCTTTTCAAAACGTCCAACCATCAAATTGGTACCGACATGAGAGCCAATAATACTGGCATCGGTTACGGCAAGAATCGGTGGTGTATCCACTAAAACAAAATCATAGTTTTGACTGACTTCTTGTAGCATATCAGAGAACCGATCGAGCATCAGAAGTTCCGCTGGATTAGGCGCAGAAGGGCCTCGCGAGATCACGTCAACACCCTGTATTGCACTCTTTTGAACTACATCTTGCAGTGAAGATTGATCACTGAGCAAACTAGATAAACCAAGCTGATTGTTTAAGTTAAAAGTTTTATGTAAATAACCACGACGCATATCTGCATCAATAACCAGCACTTTTTTACCTGAAGCCGCTAGAACTGCTGCAAAGTTTGACGTGACAAAAGATTTTCCCACTTCAGGGCTTGGACCTGAAATCATCACCACATTGTTTCTAGCTTCGAGCATCGCAAAATGTAAGCTGGTACGCAGTGAGCGTAAGGCTTCGACAGCTAAGTCACTCGGTTGTGCTTGAGCCAATACACAAGAGTTCAATGCTTTTTGACCACGCTTTGCTTCAGTGCGGCGCTGTTGCTTTTCCCAATCTGATAACGGGATACTTGCGTAAACTGAAAGGCCAATTGCTTCGATTTCAGCAGCTGAAGTTACACCTCGGTTCAGAGCAGCTCGCACCAAAATAAAACCTATTGCAGCAATGGCACCAAGCAATGCTGCTAACACGACAATCAAGGCTTTTTTCGGCTTCACCGCATTATTGTAAGATTGCGCAGCATCTACAATACGCACATTACCGACTGTACCTGCACGAACAATACTCAGCTCTTGCTGTTTGTTGCTCAGTTGCACATAAATCCTCTGATTCACTTCCACATCGCGGCGTAAACGTAATATTTCACGTTGTGCTTCAGGCAAGCTTTGCAACTGACGATCAAAACGACTTTTTTCTTGTAAGAGAACACGACGTTTCTCGATTAATGCAATGTAAACAGGATGATCACGCGTGAATTTATGGCTGATCTCACGCTCTTTAAGTTGAAGTTCATTGAGCTGAGCTTCAAGGTTGACGATCACTTGCATGACCGATTGCGCTTCACTGCTTACATTCAGATCTATCGCATCATTGTTCTTGATATATTGATTTAAAGTTTCTTCGGCTTTAAATAAATCTTGCTTCACCTGAGGTAGATGAGTTTTCAGAAAAGCTAAACTTTTCTGCGCTTCTTCGCTATGACGCGCTAAATTTTGTTGATAATAATGCTGCGCCACACTATTTAAAATAGCTTCAATCTTGTCTTTGTGTTCGCCTTGATAAGACAAAACTAAGATGCCTGTTTTCTTACCTTGCTCCGTCACAGATAAAGCTTTCTTTAACTTCATGATGGCATCTAAGCGAGAAGCCTGTGTCAAAGTAAAGCTATCGCCTTCATCACCGTCAAGAAGCTTGACCTGAAATACAACGCCTTTTTTACGGACGACTTGACCCACTTGGCCTTCAAAAAGGATAGCTCCTGACTCAGTGGCAAGCGCGTAAGTGCCTTGTTCTGGATCTAGGATTTCTAAGGAGAATGTATCATGTTCTTCCTGCATCACAGGTGGGACGATAAACTGTGCAATCTCAGCGCGAATTAAATTATGAGACAAACGCGATAAACCTTTACCGATAAAAGGCAAATAATCAGGCTGAACCAAAGTGGTCAAATTTAACTCATCGACGGTTTGCCCTAAAATCATACGAGATTTGATGAGTTCAATTTCTGTTGCTGCTTCTGACTTTTGATCGCCAAACAAATCCATGCTTTCACTAAGTAATGCTGAAGCGCCAGAGCTTTTAGGCTCAACTTGTAATAAAACATCAGCCTTGTAGATAGGTGTAGCAAGCAATGTATACAATACAGCAAGAAGGAAGGAAGCAGCTGTTACAGCGGCTATCCAATGTTTTTTATCGACGAGTAAACCGAATAATTTCTGTAAATCGATTTCATCATTTTGAACTGATGACGTTGAGGTATGTTGATTCATAAATCTTAAACTATCCTAACCACTTAAATACTTAATTTTGCATGCCAAGCTTGAACCGATGCATGGATACTGGCATAGGCTAACTCAAACATCTCTTGACTTAATCGATACGGATCGGGAATTTCCGCTTGGGTGTGAAACTGGCCTAAAAGCATGGTTTTACCACGTGCTTCTGGAGCAATTTGCGTGACTGATTCGATATGCTTTTGCTCCATCACGAGAATCAAATCAAAATCATGGCACATAGAGGGTGTAAGTTGCTTGGCTTGATGACCTTCTAAAGATAAGCCTTGTGCTTTAGCAACCTGACAAGCCATGGCATCAGCAGGTTTACCTGTTAAGCCACTTTTTTGCGTTACAAGGCCTGCCGAATTAATTTGTTTCTGAGGGAGAACTTGTTTCAATAAGCGCTCAGCCGTAGGTGAACGACATATATTACCCGCGCAGACAACTAGAATTTTTTCAAACATATAATGCACATCCCTACTTATATAAGCTATAAACTCTTCACTTTATTTGCCGAGTCAACCACTGAATTTAAGCCTTTCAATGTAGGTAACAACTGCTGAATAACACGATTCCAACGCGTTATAGGCGCCGCCGTGACATAAACCAAATCATAAGGTTGTAACTGGAACTCTGTTCCAATCACAAGCGATGCCGCATCTTGTACATCAAGCTGGTAGATATGTGCTTTATCTGATTGAACCTGATCGGTATGCATTTCAGGATGAGCTCGGATTACAAATATACCCGTTGCATCAGCAGAAAGTTGATCCAAACCACCGGCCGCACTTAAAGCTTCTGTTAAGCTCATACCTGAACGATCCATTTTAAGTAGCTTATTTTCATTCACCTCACCCATAACAAAAACTTTCAAGTCATCGTTACGTGGTACATGAATAATGTCACCTGCTTGTAAAAGACGGTTTTGGGTCAGATCACCTTGTTGCATCAAACCATGCAGAGATAAAACTTCTTTTTTACCCTGACGCGTTAAGCTCACATGACGCCAGTCTGCTTTTTCAGATAAACCACCACCTAAATTCACGGCATCAAGTAAAGTCAAAGGAATATTGGTTAAATGCTGCATGCCTGGCTTATTGATTTCACCTGTCACATAAACACGTTGTGAACGAAAAGAAGCTATAGTCACGGTTACTTGCGGTTTTTCAATGTATTTTTTGAGGCGCCGAGTCAAATCATCACGGACTTGATCAACTGTTAAGCCAACAACTTGAAGGCGGCCTATGTAAGGATAAAAAATATGGCCATCTTGACTCACCCAGTTGCCTGAGTCTTGAGCACTACGATAAGCACCAGCAGGCGTAGTCAGTTCAGGATGATCGTACACCACAATATTGAGTACATCGCCAGCACCAATGGTATAAACATAGGCAGCACGAGCTTGTTCTAATTCTAGGTTTGAATGCGCAGCGATCTTTTCCTTTTTAAATTGGGTAACATTCTTCATGGTCAGTGGATAAATCACCACATGATCATCAAGATTAACATCTTCGACTTCTATCGTTTCTTTACCTGAGGTGCCCATATAAGAACCAGGTAATGTACTACAACCGCTTAATAATAAAAGTGCACATACGGTACTATGCTTAAAATAAGAACTACACATCAAATAAACCGTTAATAATTATAAAATTAATATTTTACTTACCATCCGATCTATATTATCATATACATCAAAATATGGCAAATAATATATATATGGAAAATACTATATATATAGCAAATACTGTATATAATACGGCAAATAATATATATATGGAAAATACTATATATATAGCAAATACTGTATATATATGACAAATACTGTATATATATGGCAAATACTGTATATATACGGCAAATACTGTATATAATACGGCAAATACTGTATATAATACGGCAAATACTTTATATATATGGAAAATACTATATTTTCCCATAAATTAAAATTGCTCTTAGCTCCTAAAAAATAATGATTTAAAATGCTGTCTAACTTATTACTTACTTTCTTCGCTTCTTTTACCTTTCTATTTATTTTTCGCATTATAGGAATTCGATATTCACTTATTGACAAGCCTAACTTTAGAAAAAACCATCAAGGTCATATTCCTCTTGTGGGAGGGGTAGCTTTATATGGCACACTACTCATTTACTTTCTCGTATCTTCTGATGCTATCAATTCAAGTACTTTATTCTTAATATCAATTTCAACCCTGATCGTTATAGGCGTTATAGATGATAAATTTGATATTTCTTATAAAAGTAGACTTCTTACGCAAGTCATACTGTCTTTGCTCATGATCAACTACGCTGATCTATCTTTGCATTATTTGGGTAATATACTAGGTTCAAGTTTTATTGATCTTGGTTTCATAGCACCTTTAATCACTATTTTTGCTGTTATCGGTCTTATTAATGCTATGAATATGGTTGATGGTATTGATGGGCTGCTAGGAGGATTATCATTTACAGCCTTTGCAAGCTTATCTCTATTATTATATATGAAGGATCATGAACAAGCACAACTATGCATGATCATATGTGTTGCACTAATACCTTATTTATTGATGAATTTAGGCTTATTAGGTCGACAACATAAAATATTCATGGGTGATGCGGGAAGTATGATGATCGGTTTTAGCCTGATTTGGATTTTAATTTCTGTAAGCCAAAAACAGCAAGTCATAAGACCAATCACAGCAATATGGTTTATAGCCATTCCGCTCATAGATATGACCGCACTCATTATATATAGATTACAAAAAAAACGATCACCCTTTAAGCCAGATCGAGAGCATTTACATCATGTTTTACAACGCTTAGGCTTCACAAACACACAGGCATTGATCACTATTTTGTTTTTTTCTGTCCTATTCTGTGCCTTTGGTATACTAGGTGAAATATATAATATTGCAGAATCCATTATGTTTTTCAGTTTTATATTTTGTTTTATCTCCTATTTCTTATGGCTTCAGCATTATAGACATATCAAGACATTATCTCATATGAGTAAAATTGAAAAATCTATTGTTTGAACATCAACAAGGTTAATATAAAGCAAATCCTATCTAGATAGGATTTGCTTTATCATCGCTTGAAAGCTTCTTTGATCACTTCCACTTAAAAAAACACCACACAATGGCTGCACACACCAGTGCGCCAAGTAACAAGCTTTCTAGTAATTCAGCTGTACTATAGCCTTCAAGAGGACGTGTGTATGCAGCAAAGCTGCTGTGCGTTACCAAAAGAAGAGCAAGGATAAAAAATTTTCTATGCAACATATATACTCCAGAAAAAATAGATGCTGCGATTTCACGCGTGAAATCGCAAAAAAATATCTTATTTAACAATGTCTTGTATCGCTTTGAGCACTTGTTCCATTTTGCTTTGTTCAATACGAGAGAAAGTCACAACACTACGTTGTTCAGTACGAGCAACCTCAATAAACTTATCTTTGCTTGCTTGATACAACTTCTGTTTTAAAGGCTGCACCTTCTGCACTATGCTCGGTTGCTTGACCGCATATTCAAACTGCTTTAACACTTGCTCTTTGACCTCTTCGCTATCCTGATCTATGTTGGTTAAAGACACACACGATGCCAACAAAGCTTGTACCGATAAATGATGTGCCACGCGATTTTTATTCACTTTAATCAATCTTTGAATATCTCGCACTGACAGAGCATTATGATCAGGAAAAAAATCAAGTAAATCAGGGCTGATTTCACTGGCTAAAACACAGCGTGAAACTTTAGATTTCGATAGGTTTTCCCGCTCCGCAACCTGTTTTTGATCCACACAGATGCCTTGCTCTATCAAACTTTTAAAATAAACGCCTAACTCAAACTCACTGATACGTTTTGTTTGATTCGCCGTCTTAGCAATATAAGTAGCTTGCTCTATGCTCAGCGGTACTTGCGTGATCCACACTTTGAAAGCACCCTCGGTTAAAATTAAAGCTTGGCGACGCCTTGAGCCATCTAAAATTTCAATACGACCGTCTTGCTGCTCAACGCCAATAGCAGGGAACATTTGTCCATGCGCTTCTATGGTTTGCATGATATCGGTTAAATTAGAAGCTTTGAGTAGATGTTGCTGTCGTCGATTGACCTGCTCACGCACAAAAGTGCATTGCTCAATCTCTGTGGCACCTTCAAAAGTACGCTGCACAAAACTCACCTCTTGTGCGCCTTGATCGCCTGTCGGCACAGAAATCTTGAAACCAGGTTGTGCCATCTTGGATAAGGTACGCTTTAAATGATTTTGCTTTTTGCTTTTATAATAATTAGTCCGCATAGCTTAATTCCTTTTGTGTCACTTTTTGTTGTTGTTGTAACTCTTTTTGTTGCATCTCCACATCAATTAGATGTAATAGCAGCTCACGCGCTGCATTTTTGATGCTGTCATTGGCTTTACTCAACTGCCTTGTTGAACACAACTTTTCGGAAGGCAGAATATCGACTACAGTGCGATAATAGCGACTCGCAACTTCAAAAGCTGTAGAACGTTTAATACATGGATTGAATAAATGACGCCCCAGTACATCTTTGAGTTCATCTAAGATAGGTTTATCACGGTAATTTTCATCGTCATAATTGGTCGCAATCGCTTTAAACCATAATAACTCTTCTTTACCTTCAGGTAAGTTGAGCAACTGATCTGGTAAGCTTTCGATAAATTGCTGCGTTGACATCCAGTCGAGTTTTTTAGGGGTAATGGGCACTAAAAGACCATTTGCTGCATAAAGAGCTGACCAAGTTAAAGGGTTAATATGCGGACCTGTATCAATGAGAATCAAATCAAACTGCTGTTTCAGCGGTTCAATGACTTTTTCTTTCAATAAAGGTACAAATTCTTGCATATGTTGTGTTTGAGCAAAACTCATCCAAGCTAAAGAAGAAAAGCGTTCATCGGAAGGATAAGAAGGAATAATTTTCAAATTGGGAATGTGGGTGTCTAATAAACTTAAATTTAAAATCTCCTCGTGCGTTTGACCTTGTTGCTTTAAAAAAGCATAAGCCGAATCAGGTTCCTGCTCACCCACCATCAAGTCCACAACAGTTAAGATATCACACTGCTCATCCAAGGTTTCAGCTGCAACAAAATTGCGTAATGAACCTTGAGGATCTAAATCAATCACCCCAACACGTAAGCGCTCTCTTAAATTCAACGCTAATTCAGCGGCTAAAGAGATGGTCGTTGTTGATTTACCTGTACCGCCTTTTTGATTTTGTACATTGACTACATGACACATCTGATGCTTATCTTGCCACTTAGGTCGCTGCAACCAATCCATAAGTAGGTGCGTGTGTTCTAAGGTATATTTCCACTTATTACCCACTTTAATCACAGGTTCAATCACACCTTGTTCAACAGCCTGTGCATACTTTTCTTTCATGGTATTGATACTCAAACCACACACATTTGATAACTCTTGATGCGATATCGAGTGATTGTAAATGACACGATCAATTTCTTCTTTGGTTTTGCTTTGTTCAAATACAGCTTCACGGCGCGAATATTCATTTTGATGCATTTTCTCTGCAAGCTGTTGCATCGCTTGGATGACTGAATTTTCTGAACGAGGAGGCATAATAAGATCCCTTTTTTATTAAAATATATAATTTGATTGTTTTATACTAGAATGATACAAAAAAACTGTCAATGAAGACTAAATATTTAGAATAATTTCTAAACATTATCTCTTTTTTTCGTTTTGTATTTTGCTATAATCAAAAAAATTTATTCTCTCAAGCTCAATGATTCTATGACTACCTATGTGAGTCTTGGTAAAAAGAGGTTTCGTTATGTCCAAAACATCGCATCCTTTGTATACCTACCTTATGTTTGCAGGTGCGCTGCCTTTTTTGATCAGCGCCGTACTTCTCGCTTTAGGTATACACACCTTACCTTTCTTAAAAAACGTACAACATCTTGTGAGTGTTTATGGCTTGGTGATCGCCTCTTTTATAGCAGGTGCACACTGGGGACAACACTTTATTCCGCAACATTCAAAAGTTTCATTGCTTCTGATCAGCAGTAATGTCTATGCACTTTTGTTGTGGATCAGTTACCTTGTTTTACCCTTGCCTCAGTTCTTCTTGGCTCTCATTACTCTGTTCATGCTACTTTTATGGGTGGATACCGTTTTGTATCGAGCACAAGAAATCAGTACGCACTACTTTTATATACGCTGTATTATTTCTGGTATAGTGATCGCATCACTTGCTATGATTTATTTCATTTCTCATCACTGATTTTATAGGAACAGATATGCACTATTCAATCGCTATTGTAGGAAGTTCAAGCGCTATTGGTCATGCACTCGCTGAACACATTTCCAATACCTTACCTGATGTTGCATTACATACATTTTCACGACAAAGCTTTACGCCTTTGAAAGAGAACTGGCGCCATTATTTTGTCGATTATATAGATGAGTCTTCTTTAGCGGATGCTGCGAAGAGAGCAACCGAAAAAGAAAAGTTTGATCTCATCGTTGTCACAACAGGTATTTTACACAATGCTGATATACAACCTGAAAAATCTATGCGCGATCTCAATGCAGAGCACTTTTCTCATATCATCAGCGTCAATACCATTGTTCCGGCTCTGATTGCCAAACACTTTTTACCTCACTTAACCAAAGAGCGCCGTGCTGTCTTTGCGGCTTTATCTGCACGAGTGGGCAGTCTTTCAGATAATAAAACAGGTGGCTGGCATGCTTATCGTGCATCGAAAGTAGCTTTAAATATGCTGATCAAAAACTTTGCTATTGAAATGCGACGCACACACAAGCAAGCCATTATTGCAGGATTACATCCAGGCACGGTAGACAGCCCTTTATCTAAACCTTTTCAAGCACATGTTCCCAAAGATAAATTATTCACACCGGCGTTTTCAGCAGAACGTCTCTTTCATGTTATCACGCAACTTAAAACCGAGAACAGCGGCCACTGTTTCGCATGGGACGGTAAGGAAATAGAACCTTAATGAAAAAGGCGATCAGTATTGTTTGGTTTCGCCAAGATTTGCGCATCAGTGATCATCCTGCGCTTTATCATGCAGCAAAGAACCAGCAGATTTTACCCATTTACATTTTAGATGATCATCATGCTAAGCAACATAAAATGGGGAGTGCCAGCCGTGTCTGGTTGCATCATTCTCTCAAAAGCCTATCTTCGAAGTTAGATCAAAAGCTAGCTTTATATCAAGGTGATCCACTTGAGATATTGAGTCAGCTGACAGATTACTATCATGTGACGCATGTGTATTGGAATCGCTGTTATGAACCTTGGCGCATTCAGCGTGATATGAAGATAAAAAAACAACTTGAAAAGCAAGGTATTCAAGTACAAAGCTACAATGCTTCATTACTATGGGAGCCTTGGGAAGTCCATAAGAAAGATGGTACCCCATATAAAGTCTTTACTCCTTTTTATCGCAAAGGTTGTTTACAAATTGAACCACCACGAGAGCCGCTCCATGCTCCCCGCAACATGAGCTTGGTACAGGACAAGCATTTTTCTCAATCGCTCACCAGTTTAGATCTGATTCCCAAACAAAACTGGAGTAAATCTATTGTTGAACACTGGAATATAGGTGAAGAAGGTGCGCGTAAAACACTACAAAAGTTTATCCAAAAAGGTTTAGATTTTTACAAAGAAGGACGCAACTACCCTGCTAAGTCTTACATTTCAAGACTGTCACCGCATTTACATTTTGGTGAAATATCGCCCAACCAAGTATGGTATACCGCTTGTTCCGCAGGACATAATGTCAATATCGATCACTTTTGTAGTGAGCTTGGCTGGCGTGAATTTTCTTATAGTCAGCTGTATTTTAATCCTGATTTACCTCTAGTTAATTTACAGCCTAAGTTTCATGCTTTTCCTTGGCTCAAAAATAAGAGGCACCTCACAGCTTGGCAAAAAGGTCAAACAGGCATTCCTATTGTCGATGCGGGCATGCGCGAGTTATGGGCAACAGGATTTATGCATAACCGCGTACGTATGATTGTGGGTTCTTTTTTAGTGAAAAACTTACTGATTGATTGGCGCGAAGGTGAAAAGTGGTTTTGGGATTGCTTGTTTGATGCCGATTTAGCCAACAATAGTGCCAGCTGGCAATGGATTGCAGGTTGTGGCGCCGATGCAGCTCCTTATTTTCGTATCTTCAACCCTGTCACACAAGGGCAAAAATTTGATGGCGAAGGTCGATATACCCGAAAATGGGTACCCGAACTTCAGAAGTTATCCGACAAATACCTCTTTAATCCTTGGGAAGCCCCGCCTCTTATTTTACAAGATGCAGATATTCAACTGGGTAAGAACTATCCCAAGCCCATTGTCGATTTAAAAATATCAAGACAGCAAGCACTCGATGCATTTGCATCGCTCAAGTAGGTATTCTATATGTCGAAACTTCATCTTATTTTAGGCGATCAGCTTTCCACATCGATCTCTTCTTTGAAAGCGTTTGATGTGCAAAAAGATACTATCTTAATGTGCGAAGTCTGGGAAGAAGCGACGCATGTTAAGCACCATAAAAAGAAAATTGCATTTCTGTTCTCAGCAATGCGTCATTTTAGTGAAACGCTCCAGAAGAAAGGATACAAAGTACATTACACAGTCTTCAACGCCAAGCATAATACAGGCAGTTTCACTGGTGAGGTGGCCCGTCATTTACAAACGGGACACTATGAAGCGGTTGTTGTCACCGAACCTAGCGAGTACCGCGTACTCAAGATGGTTCAATCTTGGCAAAGTAGCTTCAAGCTTCCTGTGCACATCTGTCCAGATGATCGGTTTTTATGTAATCATGAGACTTTTGCACACTGGGCACAAAGTAGAAAGCAATTACGCATGGAATTTTTTTATCGTGAAATGCGCAAAGCCTATGGCATTTTGATGTGCGGTGATCAACCTATTGGAGGTAAGTGGAACTTTGATAGTGAAAACCGCAAACCACCGAAAGAAGGCTTGGAGGTCCCCAAGCCCATGAAGTTTAAAAGCGATGACATCACGCTACAAGTCATCAAGTTGGTCAAAAAAGAGTTTACTGATCACTTCGGTCAAGTTGATCATTTCCATTTTGCCGTGACCAGACAGCAAGCAGTCAAAGTACTGAAGCATTTTATCACGCACAGATTACCTCAGTTTGGTGATTATCAAGATGCAATGGTAGCCGATGAACCTTGGATGTTTCATGCACATATTGGCCTTTATTTAAATTGTGGCTTATTGCTACCTCTTGAATGTATTGAAGCTGCAGTTGAAGCATATCAACAGAAGTTAGCGCCTCTTAATGCAGTAGAAGGTTTTATTCGACAAATACTAGGCTGGCGTGAATTTGTACGCGGCTTATATTGGCTCAAAATGCCACAATATAGTAAAGAAAACTACTTTGAAGCAAAACACAGATTGCCTGCGCTGTATTGGAATGCAGAAACGAGCATGAACTGTTTGCACCAATGCGTGCAAGCAACACAAGAGCATGC
>MDTC01010708.1_pt1 | contig 26246 bp, 23 predicted proteins | sample 811181 | NCBI WGS metagenome assembly MDTC01 (sample SAMN05326644, study PRJNA326480) | marine metagenome | isolation source: seawater | place: Pacific Ocean: North | collected 2011
ACCCCTCCTGTTTTTGCTGTATACACTTCAATGCTTACTTTACAGTGGTTAAAAGAAAATGGTGGCATAAGTTCTATTGAAGAAAAAAACTCAAAAAAATCAAACTTAATTTATAATGAAATTGATTCCAATGAATTATTTGAGGGTTTTGCTTCTATTGAGGACAGAAGTTGTATGAATGCAACTTTTAATCTTAAAAACAATCAACACAAAGAACAATTCGATAAGATGTGTAAAGATGCTAATATTAGTGGCGTTAATGGTCACAGATCTGTTGGAGGCTATCGGGCATCTATATATAATGCTATGGACATATCCTCTGTAAATGTCTTAGTTGAGGTTATGAAAGAATTAAATAACAATGTTTAAAAATTTAAATTAATGATAAATATATTGGCAAATGATGGGATTTCACAAATAGGAAAAGATGCTTTAGAAAAAGCTGGATTTAATATTTCTACAATTACTGTAGCCCAAGAACAACTAATTAATCATATTCAAACTGAAAATATTGCTGTACTTCTTGTTAGAAGCGCCACAACAGTTAGAAAAGATTTAATTGACCAGTGCCCTAGTTTAAAAATAATTGGAAGAGGGGGTGTTGGAATGGATAATATTGATGTTGAATACGCGCGTAGTGTGGGAATAAGTGTCATAAATACGCCTGCAGCTTCTTCATCATCTGTTGCCGAGCTAGTATTTGCTCATTTATATGGAGGTGTTCGTTTTTTACATGAATCTAATAGAAGTATGCCATTAGAGGGAGATAATAATTTTAAAAAACTTAAAAAAGCCTATGCAAAAGGAGTTGAACTTAGAGGTAAAACAATTGGAATCATTGGTTTTGGTAAAATTGGTAAAGAAACTGCGAAAATTGCTATTGGTATAGGTATGAACGTTTTAGCTTATGACAAATTTTTAAAGGAAACTAAAATTACTTTGGATTTCATGGGAGGAAGTTCATTAGATTTTGAAATTAAAATTTCACCACTTGAAATATTATTAAAAAAATCTGATTTTATTAGCCTTCATGTACCAGCTCAAAATCAGTATGTTATTGATAAAAAAGAATTTGAACTGATGAAAAATGGTGTAGGTATAGTTAACGCTGCAAGAGGTGGTGTAATTAATGAATTAGAACTCGTATCTGCATTAGATTCTAGAAAAGTTTCTTTTGCTGGTTTAGACACCTTTGAAAATGAACCAAATCCTGAAATTAAGCTATTAATGCATCCTAATATTTCATTAACCCCTCACATTGGTGCAGCTACAAACGAAGCTCAAGACAGGATTGGAAAAGAACTAGCTGATCAAATTTCTAATATTTTGAAATAACGTATGCTTAAAAAATTAAAAGAAAAATGGGGTATATCAACTCCATTCCAAATGATAATAGTATTTATTGTTTTTGGGGTAACTGGGAGCGTTGCAGCAAAAGTCTCAGGACCCATTGTATCTCTTTTACCAATTGAAGACCTTCCAGGAATTATTTATTGGCCTTTAAGACTTTTAATTATTTTTCCAGTATATCAAGTTTTATTAGTATTATTTGGTTTTATTTTTGGGGCAATTGTTAGCGTTTTGACATTTAAAAAAGATACTTTCGTTTTTAATTTCTTTTATAATATTTCTCTAAAAATGTCAAAAAAAATGATAAAATGGCTTTCTTTCGGAATATTGTTCAAAAACTAGTTTAGTTCAAGAACTTACTTTTGTTTTTTTTAAACTTTTCTAATTTAGGAGATATAACAATAGAGCAGTAAGGAACGTTTTTATTATTTTCAAAATAATCATGATGATAACTTTCGGCAACGTAAAAAGTAGTTTTATTTTCAATAGTTGTAACCACTTTATTCTTAAAATTATTAGATTCGTCTAAAGCTTTAATAAAATCTAAAATCATTTCAATTTCTTCTTTATCATTTGTAAATATTGAAGATCTATATTGAGTGCCCATATCGTTCCCTTGCCTATTAAGAGTAGTTGGATCATGAGTAGAAAAGAAGATTTCTAAAATATTTTCCAACATGATTTCTTCCGAATTATAGTCTATGCTAATGACCTCTGCATGACCAGTTAAACCGGTACAAATATCCTTGTATGTGGGGTTTAAAGTTTTCCCACCAATATATCCAGGTAATACCTTTTCAATTCCTTTAGTTTTTTTAAAAATCGCTTCAGTACACCAAAAACAACCTCCACCTAGAATAATATTTTTAATCATTTTTTAACATAATTTAATATAAATCATTAATCTAATACATTCTTTGTAGTTTGTTTTATTATTTTTGCAAGCGTGTTATTTTTCAAAATAAACCTTTGCTTTATTAATTTGTCTAAAATTAACTAATTTCGCTTAAATTTTTTTAGAATAAAAAATGAATTATTTTATTAAACTTTACTTCTTACTTTTTTTCTCTGTAAGTTTGGCTCAGCAAAGGAAAGTTGTTGATATTAAAAGATTTGATACTTCTCCCAAAATTGATGGTATTATTGACGATAAACAATGGAAAGATCTTATTCCTGCAACGAAGTTTGAAAGATGGATGCCTAACAATGGGGCGAGTGAAAAAAAAGGATATGAAAATTATGTTTATTTAGGATATGATGACAATGCCATATATGTCGGAGCAAGGTTAAATAACCCAAACTCTATTCCCGTGGAATTTAGTCAAAGAGATAACATATGGCAAGTAAATGCAGAACTTTTTTTTGTATCTATAAATACATATGACGACAACACAAACTACCAAAGCTTTCAGGTTACAAGTGCAGGGACTCAGGGAGACAGGTATACCTCAGGGCAAATGTCTCAGGACGATCAAAACTTTGATACAGTTTTTGAATCGAAGGTCTCTATTGTAAAAGATGGATGGAGTATTGAAATGAAAATTCCTTATAGCGCACTACGATTTCCATCAAAGGACATACAAAATTGGGGAATCAATTTTGGAAGAAAAATTTCTGAAACAGGAGAAGTTTACACTTGGAATCTTGTTGATATAACAAAAGCAAATTATCCTGAATCTATGGGGATTACATCTGCAATTAAAAACATTTCCCCACCCTTGAGATTGTTTTTTTATCCTTATTTACAATCTTCGATAGATGTTAAGAAAGGAAACAAACCTTTGAGCCTTTACTCAGCAGGTATGGATGTTAAATACGGAATAAGCAATAGTTTTACTTTAGATGCTACACTAATACCAGATTTTGGTCAAGTTACTTTTGATGATAAAGAACTTAATCTTAGTCCTTTTGAGCAAAAGTTTGATGAAAATAGAGCTTTTTTTACAGAAGGGGCCTCACTTTTTAAAAAAGGAGATTCAAGAGGATCAAGCTTTTTTTATAGTAGAAGAATTGGTGATGAAATTAACTTTGATGAAAATGATGTTTTAAACGAAAATGAAAAAGTAATAAATTATGATGGCAAACCAGATTTATTAAATTCTATTAAAATTACAGGAACCACAAATTCTGGATTAAGTATTGGATTTATTAATTCTATTACAAACAGTGCTTATGTTAGAATTATTAATAATCTGACAGGTGAAACAAGGGAAGAAGAAATTGCTCCTTTAACAAATTACAACATATTAACTTTAAGTCAACAAATTATTAATGAGTATTCTACATTATCTTTATCAAATACTAATGTACACAGAACTGGTAACTTTAATAACTCTAACAACAGTGCTTTAATTTTTGATTTATTTGATAATAAACGAACTCATAATATTAGAGGAAATATATACCAAAGTGATTCTCCTTCCTTTTCTAAAACAAAAGGTTTTAGAGGAAGTTTAGACATTAGTGAATTAACCGGAAATTTAAGATTTGGTGTAGGATGGAGCGGTGTTGACAGATATTATTATCAAAATGACCTTGGATACTATAATACTAGAAATGATCAAAGATTCTATGGAAGATTAAGGTTCCAAACATTCAATGCTACAGATAAATACGAGAAAATTGAAGGTTATTTTTTTGTAAGTGAAAGAAGTAGGTTTTTTCCTAAAGTTTTAAAATCTGTTGGAGCTAGAATTGGGGTTGACATTACAACACCAAAATTGCAAAAAATAGAATTTGATATAGATTATACATCAAAATATAAAAATTTTGATGAACCAAGATCTTCAGATGTTTATATAATGGATCCTGCTGAATATGAATTTCAATCTAAATTTACATCTGACAGAAGAAAAAAAATACAGTATGGATTTGATTTAAGACATTCATTTGGAATTAATGAAGAATTTAACGAAAAGAAAAAAAATTATGAGATAGGATTTGGAGTTGGAATAAGAGTAAACAACAAACTTAATCTAGAATATGAAACTGGTTATCAAACTAATTATGATGATATAGGATATGTTTTTAAGGAAAAAATTGATGACTCAAATGATAATATTTACTTTGGAAATAGAAATGTTGAAGCAATAGAAAACAATTTTTCTCTTAATTATAATTTCGATTCATACATGTCTATTAATCTTAAATTAAGACAATTTTGGAGTGCTGCTAAATATTTAGATTCATTTTATTTATTAAAAGCAAATGGAGAAAGAGAGAAATCGATTAAAAATATTTCTGATAACAATCCCAACACAAATTTTAATTTATGGAATTTTGATTTAGGTTTTAATTGGGAATTTGCACCTGGAAGTAAAGCAACATTACTTTATAGAAATAATATTTTTAATGAAAATAATCTTTCAGGAGTTTCTTATTATAATAGCACAAAAGATCTATTCAACAAACCTCTTAACCATCAACTTTCTTTGAGAATAAATTATTTTATTGATTATAATTTACTAAAAAAGAAAAAAAGTTAGTTATTTTTATTTATGATTTATGCCCAAAATATCTCTAAAACGTTTAATAATAAATCAGTATTGGAAAATGTTAATTTAGAGATAAAAAAAGGAGAGGTAGTTTCAATTGTTGGTCCCTCAGGGGCCGGAAAGACAACTTTATTACATATTTTAAGTACCCTAGAGAAAGCTGACAATAATGATTCATACAAATTAATTTTAAATGATTATGAAATAGTTAAACTAAATGATGAAGAAATTTCAAAATTCAGAAACTCCGAAATTGGCTTTATTTTTCAGTTCCATGAACTTCTTCCTGAATTCAGTGCATTAGAAAATATTTGTATCCCTGGAATGATAAGAGGTGATAAATCTAAAGAAATTCGTGATAGAGCTGAGCTTCTTTTAAAATCATTAAACCTTGTTCACATTAAAGATCAATATCCATCTGAACTTTCTGGGGGAGAACAACAACGAGTGGCAGTTGCAAGAGCACTAATTAATAAACCCAGTATATTGTTTGCTGATGAACCTAGCGGTAATCTAGATTCTAATTCTGCAGATAATTTACATCAACTTTTTTTTGATTTAAGAGATAAATTAGATTTAACAATAATAATAGTCACTCATAATAAAAAATTAGCTGATATGGCAGATAGAAAACTTAATTTAATAGATGGTAAGTGGGTTAACTAATTCTGAACTAAGAGATTTTTTAGATGAAAAATCTTTTCAATACAATCAAAAAATATTTATCAATTCTGATCCCATACAAATTCCTCATCAATTTGTTAAAAAAGAAGATATTGAGATTTCATCATTTCTAACCTCCATAATCGCTTGGGGAAAAAGAAAAACAATAATTAATAATGGATATAAGATAATGGAAGTTTTAGATAACTCACCACACGATTATATATTAAATGCTAATGAAAAGGAAATTGATAAAGCACATATAATTCATAGAACTTTTAATCCAATTGATTTTAGATACTTTTTAAAAACTTTAAAGAGAATTTATACTGATTATGGGAATTTAGAAAATGTGTTTTGTGACGTAGGAGTTGAAAAAAATATGCACTCAAGCATTCATAATTTTAAGAAAGTATTTTTTAAAAATATATTTCCTCAAAGAACTACTAAACATATAAGTGATCCTTTTAAAGGATCTGCCTGTAAAAGAATCAATATGTTTTTAAGATGGATGGTAAGAAAAGACAACAATGGTGTAGATTTTGGGATTTGGAATAAAATTTCTCCTTCTGTTTTATCTTGTCCTTTAGATGTTCATAGTGGAAATGTAGCTAGAAAACTTGGTCTTCTATCAAGAAAACAGAATGATCATAAGGCAGTATTAGAATTAGACAAAAAATTAATATCGTTATCTCCTGACGATCCTGTTAAATATGATTTTGCATTATTTGGACTAGGTGTTTTTGAAGGTTTTTAATAATCTTTTCATGAAATTCAAATCTATTCTTATATTTGCTCAGTATTGTTCTAAAATGCTTTTATTTGATAACTTGATTGCATGTCTATAATTCTTAAATCTGCAAAAGTTATAAATGCCGAGAGTAAATACCACGGTACTAAGCAAGATATTTTAATTTCCAAAGGTAAAATATCAAAAATTGCTAAGTTAATCCCATCTAATGGAGTAAAGGAAATTAATATAAAAGATCTTCATGTTTCATTAGGATGGCTAGATAGTAGTGTTTCATTTGGAGAACCTGGCTTCGAAGAAAGAGAAACCATCAGTAACGGAGGAAATGTCGCTGGAAGAAGTGGTTTTACAGATATTATTTTAAATTCAAATACCAAACCAGTTATTGATACGCAGGCTGATATTTTTTTTATAAAGACTAAATCAGAAAATATTGTTCCAAACATCCACCCTGTTGGTGCTTTTACAATGTCAAGTAATTCCAAAGAATTGGCTGAACTATATGATATGAAAAAAAGCGGTGCGGTTGCTTTTTATGATTACAAAAAACCTATTCATAATCCAAATTTGTTAAAAACAGCATTACTTTACTCTCAAACTTTTGAGGGGTTAATAATGTCGTTTCCTCAAAACAATTTAATTTCAAACGGTGGTGTTATAAATGAAGGGATAGTAAGCACATCTTATGGCATTAAAGGAATACCTGTTCTTTCTGAAGAAATTCAAGTAACCAGAGATTTGAAAATTTTAGAGTATACAGGAGGTAATCTACATATTCCTACAATTTCTTGTAAAAGTTCTGTAGACTTAATTAGACAAGCTAAAAATAAAGGAATGAAGGTATCTTGTAGTGTAGCTCTTCATAATTTAATTTTTAATGAAGAAAAACTTGTTGATTTTGATACTCGTTTTAAAGTTTTGCCCCCCATAAGAACTGAACTTGATAGAAAAGCTCTTTTAAAAGGGGTAGAAGATGGTACTATAGATATGGTTACTAGTGACCACTCCCCTATTGATATAGATCACAAAAAAATGGACATAAATAATGCTGAGTATGGCACAATCGGATTGGAATCCTTTTTTGGAGCTTTGTTAACTCTCTTTGATTTAAATAAAACAATACAGATATTAACTTCTGGAAAGTCAATATTTGGTATTAATGAGTCCAAAATTGAGGTGGGGTCTTGGGCTAATTTATCTTTATTTACATTAGATAAAGAATATTTATTTTCAAAATCAAATATTTTATCTAAATCAAAAAATAGTGCCTTTTTTGGAACTAAAATGAAGGGTAAACCTTTTGGAATTATAATAAAAGAAAAATATCTCATAAATGAATGATATTCCGTTTTATCACATTATAAGAAAATCTTATATTAAAAACGGTCCATCTCCTTTACTTCTAATGGTCCATGGTTTTGGGAGCAATGAAGAGGATTTATTTTCCTTTTCAAGAGCCCTCCCAAAAGAATTAACAGTAATTTCCATTAGAGGACCAATTAAAATCCAAAATATGGGCTATGCTTGGTATGATATATCTATTGATCATTTAGGTAATAAAAAATATGATATTAATAAAGCAATTGAATCAAGAGATCAAATAGTTAAATGCATAGAAAAATGTACAGATACATACAACACTGACCCTGATAATGTTACTTTATTGGGTTTTAGTCAAGGATCGATTCTAATTAACGCTGTAGCTCTAACCTATCCAAAAAAGATTAAAAATATTATTTCACTTAGTGGAGGTATTGATCCTAACATTATAAAATTGTCTAAATCTAGTGTAAGTAAACCCTCATTTTATATATCACATGGAACTCAAGACATGGTACTTCCTTTTGAACAAGCTAAAAAGTCATTGGAATTTTTAAAAAACAATAATATAAAATTTGATTTTGAAAGTTTTCCTGTTGGACATGGAGTCTGTCCTGAAAATTTTAAATCAATGTTGTTATGGTTTAACAATAGGATGTTATAAATCAATTTTTAATCCGTCATAAGATAGAAAAACTGACTCTGGTAAATTTTTTTCAACCTCTTTGTGAAAACCTAAATGATGACTGATGTGAGTCAGATAAGTTTTTTTTGGTTTAATTATTTTAATTAAACTTAAAGCCTCTTTTAAATTCAAATGTGAATAATGAGGTTCAATCCTAATACAATTTAATACTAAAACCTCCAAATTATTTAACTTCTTTATTTCGATATCATTGATGGTTTTTAAATCTGTTAAATATGCGAAATCCTGAAATCTATATCCAAAAACCTGTAATTTTGCATGCATATAACTAATTGGAATAATATTTAGATTATAAATATTAAAATTTTTATTATTAACTACTTCAATTGGCTTTAATGTTGGAGCACTTATGTATTTTTTTTCATTATTAAAAATGTATTCAAATCTTTTAAAAAGGTTCTCAATAACTCTTTTGTGAGCATAAATTGGTATTTCACCTTGCTTAAAACAAAAAGCTCTCAAATCATCAATACCCGATGTATGATCTGAATGTTCATGTGTATACAAAACACCATCAATTTTATTACATCCAACTTGTAACATTTGTTGTCTAAAATCTGGACCTGTATCAATAATTAAAGAATAATCCTTCCATTGTACCAAAATTGAAGATCTTAATCGTTTATCTTTGAAATCCAAGCTACAACAAACAGGATGGCTACTTCCAATAAGTGGTATTCCAGTTGATGTTCCAGTTCCTAAAAAAGTTACTTTCAAACGGCTTATTTTATTATAAATATATCATTTACTTAATAAAATTCTTATAACTTTGCAATATAATATAATCTAATTATAGATGTCTATTTCCCTAAAAGGAGATCAACCATTCGAAAACATCCCCTCAATTAAAGCCAAAGCTTTAAGGATAAATCTCAATGAACACATTTACGGAACTTTTGCTGAAATTGGAGCAGGTCAAGAAGTTGCAAGGCATTTTTTTAGATCTGGTGGTGCATCAGGGACAATAGCAAAGACAATGAGTGCTTACGACAAAGCATTCAGCGATGCGATCTACGGACAAGAAACCAATAGTGGATATGTTTCTGAATCCAGACTAAAAAAAATGCTTGATCATGAAGTTGATCTTTTAGTTTCCAGAATGGATAGAAAAGAACATCCTAATAAAATGTTTTTTACCTATGCCAACACTGTTGCAACAATAGATTTTGCCAAAAAATATAAAGGACATGGTTGGATGGGTATAAAATTTCAAACAAATCCAAAGGAAATGTTTAGTGAAATTCATATCCATGTAAGATTTCATCAGTTTGATGCAAAAGCACAACAAGAAGCATTAGGATTGATGGGCCTTAATTTAATATATGGTGCCTATTATAAAAACGATGAACCAAGAAAACTTTTAAGATATTTATATGATCACATTGATTCTGATTCAATTGAAATAGATACAATTAATTTTTCAGGTCCTTTGTTTAAAAAAGTGGACAACAGATTAATGAGTTTAGAACTTGTTAAAAATAATATGACAAAGGCAGTAATGTTTGGACCTGATGGAAATAATGTATTACCTGCAAAGGTTCTTTACAAAAAAAACATACTTGCTATTAGAGGTAGTTTTCGACCAGTTACTCTTGTTAATGAAGACATGTTTATTAAATCATATGACATCATTTCTAAAACAAAAGGATTTAAAGAAAAAAATAATATTACATTATTTGAAATTACTTTATCTAACTTAAAATCAAACAATGGTGATGTAAATGAAGAGGATTTTATGGACAGAGCTAGACTATTGTGTGCTTTAGGACATACTGTAATGATTACAAATTTTAAAGAATATTACAAGCTTGCAGAATATTTTTCAAATTATACTGAGAAAAAGGTTGTTTTAACGATGGGTGTTAATAATTTGATTGAAATTTTTGATGATAAATATTACAATAATTTAAGAGGGGGAATTCTTGAAGCTTTCGGTAAATTATTTGTTCAAAATTTAAGAGTTTTCTTGTATCCTACTAAATCTGTAGACGGAACAATAATAAATAGCAACAATATTCATGTAGCTAATAAAATGAAAAATCTTTACAAGTTTTTCAAGTACAACAATAGATTACTAGATATAACCGATTACGATGAAAATCTTCTAGATATTTATTCTGTCAAAGTTTTAAAGAAAATTAAAGAAGGTCATAAAGGATGGGAAGTTATGCTTCCAGATGAAGTTGTAAAACAAATAAAAAACAAAAAACTATTTGGTTTTAAATAGAAATTACTATCCTATAATTTGACTTGTGTGGTCTTTTGTTTTCACCTTGTCTATAACTTTGGAAATTATTAGGTTTTCATCTACAACAAAAGTAGTTCTCAAAATTCCTTCGTATTCTTTACCCATAAACTTCTTAAATCCCCAAACACCAAAAGCATTGATTACCTTTTTTTCAGTATCAGCTAGTAATGGATAGGGAAACCCACCATATTTTGAAGAAAACGAAGATTGTGATTTTATTTTATCGGCACTAACTCCAATTATTGAATAACCTAAATTTGATAAATTAGAAAAATTTTCAGATAAATTACAAGCCTGAGCAGTACATCCAGGCGTGTTGGCTTTTGGATAAAAAAATATGATTGTTTTTTTTCCTTTTAAATCTTCTTCTGTAATTAAATTTTCTTTATCATCAAGACATGAAAATTGTGGAATTTTATCACCAACTTTTAGTATACTCATTTAAAATATATTTATATTAAATTTAACAAATTATAAATGAATAAGAAAGAAAGAATAAAATATATAATTGAAACTTTAGAGCTTTTATTTCCAAAAGTACCTATTCCGTTAGATCATAAAGACCCTTACACACTTTTGATTGCTGTTTTGCTATCTGCTCAAAGCACAGATATTGGTGTTAATAAAGTAACCCCAATTCTTTTTAAAAAAGCAGATAACCCGCATGACATGATTAAATTAAGTATTGAGGAAATAAGAAATATTATTAAACCTGTTGGGCTATCCCCTATGAAGTCAAAAGGAATTCATGGCTTATCTAAAATAATTATCGAAAAACATGACGGAATAGTACCAAACAATTTTGAGGATTTAGAAGAATTGCCAGCAGTTGGACATAAAACAGCGAGTGTAGTAATGGCTCAAGCATTTGGAATTCCTACATTTCCTGTCGATACTCATATTCACAGGTTAATGTATAGATGGGGAATGTCTAGTGGAAAAAACGTGAAAATCACAGAAAAAGATGCAAAAAGAATTTTTCCAAAAGAATTGTGGAATAAGCTTCATTTACAAATAATTTGGTATGGCAGAAAATTCTCACCAGCCAGGGCTTGGAATATTAATAAAGATATAATAACAAAAAAAATTGGAAGAAAATCTTTTATAAAAAAAAATACACTATAAATTATTAAACCAGTTCCATTAATTCTGTTTTTAATCTAGACTTATCCATCGCTTTTCTTAAATTATTTAATGAATACCTAACCCTTCCCAAAGCTGTATTAATTGAAATATCATTCATTAAAGCTATTTCTTTAAAACTTAAATTTTCAAAGAATCTTAATTTAATGATTTCTTTTTGTGATTGAGGCAATTTTTCTATCATTGTAGCTAGAGTTTTTGACAAAGTTTTATCTGAAATAATTTTTTCATTAAATGAATTATCACAAGATTTTGTATTAGAAAGTTTTTTGAAAAAGTCCTTTTCATAAATCATTTTAGATCTTTTAACTCTTCTAAAATGATCCATAACTAAATTATGTGAAATTCTTAAAACCCAAGGCAAAAACTTTCCCTGTTCATTATATGAACCTTTTCTAATAATTTTAAATATTTTAATAAAAGTATTTTGTAAAATATCATTTGAGATATCTACATCCAATACTTTTGAATTTATATAATTAAAAATTCTTTGTTTATGTCTTAAAAAAAGAATTTCAAAGGAGGAATTATCACCTAATTTATAATTGACCAAGAGAACTGAGTCTTCTATATAATTTACCATAACCTAAGATTTAAATTAAATTTAAATTTTTATCAATTTCAATAAAAAAAAGTAGGTTTCAGGTATAAGCAATATTTTAATGTTATGCTCAAATTTAGTAAAATGATTTTAAAAACAAAATTGTTTAGCATTTAGTACTTAAAAAAACATAGATAACTTATATTTATAGATTGATATTGTTGGATTTGAAAAACATTAAATTAGACTCAAAATATATTAAAATTAGAGGTGCAAAAATGCACAATCTTAAGAATATTAATCTTGATATTCCTAAAAACAAGTTAATTGTTTTAACAGGTCTTTCTGGATCTGGAAAATCTAGTTTGGCTTTTGACACACTGTATGCAGAGGGCCAAAGGAGATATATTGAAAGTTTGTCCTCATATGCACGTCAATTTTTAGGTAAACTTAACAAACCTAAAGTTGATAAAATTATTGGAATATCACCTGCAATTGCTATTGAACAAAAGGTGAATAATTCAAACCCTAGATCGACAGTAGGAACTAGCTCTGAGATATATGATTATCTTAAGCTACTTTATGGAAGAATTGGAAGAACTTTTTCCCCAATTTCTAAAAAGGAAGTTAAAAAAGATAATACAGAATCTGTATTGAAAACTATACAAAGTTTTAAAGAAAAAGATAAGTTTTTAATCTTATCGCCAAAAGAAATTAAAAACAGAAATGCTGGAAAAGAACAACTTTCTATTCTTCAAAAACAAGGATTTGCAAGAATACAAATTGATGGGAAAATTAAAAGAATAGAGGATTTAAAAAGTATTTCAACTACGAAATTCAATTTAGTAATTGACAGATCTATATTTCAAGATGATATAGATTATTTAAATAGAATATCTGATTCAATTGAACTGGGTTTTTACGAAGGGAAAGGTGAAATAATAATTGATAATATCAGTACAAATAAAAGATATCATTTCAACAATAAGTTTGAAAAAGATGGTATGAAATTCATAGAGCCCTCCGAGCATTTATTTAGTTTTAACAATCCATTAGGTGCATGTTCTCTTTGTGGTGGATACGGAGATATAATTGGAATAGACCCAGAGCTTGTGTTCCCTAATACTGGCCTTTCTATATATGAAAATGCTATTGCGCCGTGGAGAGGTCAGAAACTCAAAAAATATAATAATGATTTAATAAAAAATTCTTCACTTTTTAATTTTCCTATTCACAAGCCATATTTTAAATTAGATAAAGAGCAAAAAAATATTCTTTGGAGAGGGAATTCTCATTTTAAAGGTTTAAATTATTTTTTTAACAAACTAGAATCTAAAATTTATAAAATTCAAAATAGAGTTATGTTATCCAGGTACAGAGGAAAAACAAAATGTAGTTCTTGTGATGGTAACAGATTAAAAAAAGAAGCGTCTTTTGTGAAGGTTAATAACAAATCAATTACCGATTTAGTTGAAATGCCGATAGATCAATTATTAGTTTTTATGAACAAATTAAAACTCAATAATTACGAGAAAAAACTTGCGAAAAGAATAACAAAAGAAATAATAAGCAGATTGTCTTTTGTGTGCAATGTAGGACTTGGATATTTAACAATTAACAGAAAATCAAGTACACTTTCAGGCGGAGAATCCCAACGGATTAACCTTGCAAATTCACTTGGAAGTTCGCTAGTAAATTCTTTATATGTACTTGACGAACCCAGTATTGGCCTTCATCCTATAGACACTGAAAAACTAATTAAAATACTGATTGATTTAAAAAATATTGGTAATACAGTTTTAGTAGTTGAACACGACGAAGATATAATGAAATCTGCTGATCAAATAATTGATATTGGTCCAAAAGCCGGTTCAAATGGTGGAAATATAGTTGCTCAAGGAACAATTAAAGATGTATTAAAATCTAAAAGTTTAACCTCAAAATACTTAAATAATCTTGAGTCTATTAAAGTTCCTTTAAAAAGAAGGTATTCATCTGGCAAAATAACAATTAAAGGAGCTAGAGAAAACAATCTTAAAAATTTAACTGTAGATTTTCCATTAAATAACTTAACTGCTGTAACTGGTGTTTCTGGTAGTGGAAAAACAACTTTAGTTAAAAAAATCTTATACCCTGCTCTTCTTACAAAGAAAGGTGTATTTAAGTATAAACCTGGTCAATTTGATGAGATTTGTGGACAAATTGAAAAAATTGTGGAAATTGAGTATGTAGATCAAAATCCTATTGGGTTATCTTCTAGATCAAATCCAGTCACTTATTTGAAAATTTATGATGATATTAGAAATCTTTTTTCGTCGCAAAGTCTATCAAAAGCGAATAATTATAAAGCAAAACATTTCTCTTTCAACGTTGATGGGGGAAGATGTGAAACTTGTAAAGGAGAAGGAAGTGTTAAGATAGAAATGCAGTTTATGGCTGACGTAAATCTAATATGTGAAAGCTGTAAAGGCAGGAGGTTTAAAGATGAGATATTAAGAATAAAGTTTGAAAACAAAAACATTGATGATATACTTAAAATGACTGTTAATCAAAGTATTGATTTTTTTAAAAAATATAATGAAAACAAAATTGTAAAAAAAATACAACCTCTAAAAGATGTTGGCATGGGTTATATACAGTTAGGTCAGTCCTCCTCTACTCTTTCTGGTGGTGAAGCACAAAGAATTAAATTAGCAACATTTTTATTGAAAGGGTCAAATAAAAACAAAACTCTTTTCATTTTTGATGAACCTACAACTGGATTACATTTTCACGATATTAAAAAGCTTTTAAAATCTTTTAATTCTTTAATTGAAAACGGTCACTCAATAATTGTTGTTGAACATAATATAGATTTGATAAAATGCGCGGACCATATCATAGATTTAGGATTAGGTGGTGGTGATAAAGGTGGACAAATTATTTTTCAAGGAACACCTGAAAACCTTGTCAAAGAAAAAAATTCAAGATTGTCAAGTTTTTTAAAAAATAAATTAGCTATTTAAATAAAGTATCAATTGTTGTATTAATGGTTTCAGAAAGTTTTAAAAAATATATTAATGAAATATAGAAAGTAGATGTCAATACACTTTTCAATGCTATATTAAATAATGGATAGAAATTTAATTGAATTAAATCAAGACTAAAATAAACCAAACCAATAACTAAAATAATTTTAATTGTATTAAAATTATAAGGGTGTATTTTTAATTTTTTATATATATAAAAAACTTTTAAAATTGTAAATAATAAAAGAACAATCAAGGTGGATATAGCCGCTCCGTTTATTCCATATAAATCAATTAAAAAATCATTCAAAAAGTAAACAGAAATAGCCATTGAAATTGAAAATGGTAAAGTGATTTTATAAAAACTTGAGGTTGCTAATATAGCTGGGCCACAACCAAAACTCATTTGAATTAATTTTGCAAGAGAAATAATCAAAACCACCCATATTGCATCGGAATAAAACTGGTTATTCATTAGTTCATAAAAAGAAACAATATTTAAATTAATTAAAAGAAAGAAAAAACCACATATTATTAAAAGGTTTGTTGAACTTTTCTGATAAAGTTCATTTAAATTCATGGAATCATTAATATTAATTGCTTTTGCAACCATTGGATTTAAAATTTGAAACATAGCTCTTCCAGGAATTTCTACAACAGTAGCAATAAATACAGCAACAGCATAGTAGGCAGTTTGAGAAATTGCTTCTTTTTGAGGAATCATATACTTATCAATATCAATCAATAAACTAGCTGCGGAGCCTGCTAATAAAATATAAATTGAATAAGAAATAATTTCTTTGAAGTTTTTAGGAAAAATAAAAGAAAATTTAGGTTTATATAAAGAAAGTGAGTAAAATATCATTATTATTAATCTCAAATAATAAAAGCCAGTTAACCACCATATAAAACTTTCTTTAGCTACTAGATCAAAAGAAACTAATAACAAAAGAATAAAAACAGAAATTCTGGGATAAATTTCTTTTAAAATATTACCAAAAACAGATTTTAATTGAACTCTAGACCAAGCATAAAAAACTTCAAAATATGAAGTTGCAAAAGCAACCAAAAATATAACCCAAACATAAGATTCAATAATGGGATTTTGCATAGATAAAAAATTTCCAATAAGATCATGAGCTTGCGTAACTAAATAAGAAAGAGGAAGAATAATTATAAGTGGAATAAACACAATACTTGAGAGGAAATTATCTTTAGATTTTTTATCATTAAATGAACTATAAAATTTGATTATTGTATGTTGAGCCCCAAGGGACATTAGTGGTTGTAAAAGGTTTGAGGTTGCTAATAAAAAAACTACTAAACCATAATAGTCGTCTTTTAAAAATTCAGGATAAAAATAAAGGGTATTGATTGCTCCAATTATTAAAGCAATAGAAATTGTAAATATATTTCTTGATGTTTGCTTTATTACTATACCCATTAATTAATAGTTTTTTTTAAAATTTTAATAATTTGATTAGAAAGGATATCAAAAGTATAGTTGTCTATTCCCTTAGGGGCATAATCATTTATTCCAAACTTATAATTATTATAAAGTTCTAAAATATGATTTTTTAAATCAATTTTGTTTGAAAAATCGAATACTCTTCCAGTATTTGTTTCTTTTATTAATTCGGAAACATCACTATGATTATTAGAAAATGCTAAAATCGGACGTTTAAATGAAAAATAATAATATAGTTTTCCAGGGATAATATTGTTTACAGAATCTAGATTCACACTACTTAAAATAAGAATTCTCGCCATGGAAATTTCTTTATCTAATTTCTCTTTTTCTAAATATTTCTCAAATTCAACTTTTGATTCGATGGATTTTCCATTTAATTCATTTTTAATTTCATTATCAAAATCTCCAATTAATCTAACTTTTAAATCCTTAAGAAAATTTTTATTTTCTAAAGCAATCTCCTCCAAAACTGTCCATAAATTTTTAGGGTTTTGAATAGACTTCATAACACCTGAGTACATAAGCAAAAATTTATCGAAATCTTTTGTTTTTACATATGAATCAAATCCGTTAAAAACAGTGTATGAATTCTCATTAATTATCGAATACTTTTTTGTTAATGATGGCGAAGTTGTTATAACTGTATCTGAAAACTTCAAACATTGTAATTCTGCATTAGAATGTCTATTTTTTTGAAAAGGTAATAATGGAAGTAATTTAAACTGAAAAAAATCTGACCAAGGATCTCTAAAATCAGAAATCCATTTTACGTTGGTTGCTTTTTTAATATTTAAACCAATTAAATGAGTGCTGAATGGAGGTGCTGTGGTAATCAAACAATTTATATTGTTTTTGTTTATGTAATCAATAGCTTGTTTGGAAACTGTTTTTATCCAAAACATCCTTGAATCTGGAAAAAAAAGATTTGCTCTAATCCATTTCAATGTTTTATTAAGAATAGTATTTGAATTAAGATTATCGGGATTATTGGATTGTAAAAAACTAGTTGGTTCAAAAATTGGAATTTTAATCACTTTTATTTGAGGATCTAAAGTTTTATTTAATTCATTATCAATTATTGGATATTTAGCATTTAGAGCAGTAAAAACCGTCACATCCCATCCCTTTTGACTTAATTGATTAGAAAAATTCAACCAACGTTGAACTCCTGATCCACCTGAGGGTGGCCAATAATAAGAAACAATAAGGATTTTATTATTGATCATAATAGTTAACTAAACTTTTAGATATGATATCATTATTTAAATGATTTTGAATTGCATTAATACAATTTTGACTCATTATTTTTCTTAGACCTTTGTCGTAATACAACTTAAGAATTTTTTTAACTAAATCTTTTGAATTTTCTGTCTTGAACAACAATCCTACATTATAAGTTTCTAAAAGAACTTTTTGAGCTTCCACATTACTGCATATAACAGGGCAACCTAATGACATATATTGAAAAAGTTTATTAGCATAAGTGGTCTGATGATGTAAATTATTATTTAAAGGAGATAATCCCAAATCAGCTGCTTTTATGTAGGACGGAAAAAGGTTTTCATTTTTCCAACCTTCGAAATCAATATATTTTAAAACATTATAACTTTTAGCTAATTGAACAAGTTCTTGATCATATGAGCTTGAACCAACTATTATTAGTTTAAAATTTGTAATATAATTGATGGTTTCTGGAATAGCTTTTATAACTGTATCTAATCCTCTTCTTTTGGATGTATTTCCAAGGTATAGTAAAACAAATGAATTGGAATATTTTTTTATTATTCTATTGTCAACATTTGTACTGGTATAAAAACTTTTTGACACTGTGTTTGAAAAAATCAATACTTTATCTTCATTAATTTCTGTTCTTTCTACTAATTCTTTTTTAGCTAGATCAGTAACCACTACCACTGAGTTAGATCTTTTACAATATCTCTCCTCTGCTTTTTTCCATTTCGATGGGTAAATAAATAACTTACCTAAAAAACTATTTACATGCTTATAAAATTTCATTATTTCAGGCCTATTCTCGTGCAAATCAAGAGTGATATTTAAATTAAAATTAGAATTCGCATTAAAAACTGAACTCGCAATCTGAAGATCATGAATATGCAAAGCATCAACATTATATTCTTTTATGAAATTTTTAATTTTTCTGGTCATAATCCATTTGTAAAATGGAAATGTATAAGCTAAAGCAGATAATCTATATGTAATTCCAGAGCAATAAAACCGAACTACATTGATTCCGTTAATAACTTCATTTTTTTTGAAATTTTTTGTGTAAGATAAACAAAACAAAAAAACCTTATTCCCAGCCTTAATTAACGCTTTAGCCTCATTTGTCACTCTTGGATCTATTGGATAAGGTGCGTCGAGAATCATTCCAATTTTCATTGCTAAGAATCTTAAAGATTTAGTACTCCCTTGTAATAATTTGTATACGAATCCTTACTTGGCCATGGCTTAGATTCATCTCTTTCTGCATAAACCGCATAATATCTGTTAGTGAAATTTCTTAAAAAAGGTCTTATTCCAAATTCAAATGATGGATTTTTCCACAATTCTTTTTTAATTATTTTCCAACCTGCTTTTTCTAATAACATATCAAATTGCCAAGGTTCAAATTCATGATAATGACGATCTAAGGGGTCTGTTTTACTTCTGTATGCTTTTGCAAACCATAAATTTACAGGAACTGTAAGAAAAATTCTTTTAACATTTAGATTCTTAATTAAAGGATATGGTGAAACCAAATGTTCCAATATTTCAAAACCAGTAACTAGGTCTACATCTTTCGGTATAAAAATATTTGGGTTATTATCTAAATCTTCACCTTTTGTATTGTATACCTTATAATTATTTTCTCGCATTATTTCAGAAAATGGATTTGTAACACCTAAATCAAAAATAACTGATGGATCTGGACACACGCTTTTAAGCATTTTTAATGTGTTTTTATATCTTTTTTTAGGAAAAAATTTATACATAAAATTTTTTTTTAATATATTTTACAAAAACAAGAATAAGCAAAAAATAAGCAAAAATTGAAATGTAGGATCCTGTTTGTACGATATTGGGCTTAAATTCAAATTTAATCTCATGTAAACCTTTTGGAATTTCCATGCCTCTAAGAAGATAGTTGACTTTATAATGATCAACTGGATTTCCGTCTATATATGCTTGCCAACCCCTATAATAAAAAGCTTCAGAAAAAACAGCAAATTGATCTTTTAAGGCATAAGATTTGTACAATAACTTATTAGCAGACCTAGAAATTAATGAAATATTATTTAAACTATCTAATTCATAAGATTTTTGCTTTAAATAGTCGTTCTGGGAGATAGAATTAATTTTTAAGTTTAAATTTCCTAAAGAAAGTAATTCTCTTTCGGAATTATCTACGTGAATTATATCCTTGACATACCAGGCATTTCCAAAATTATTAGGATTTCTGGTTACTCCAATTGGATTATCAGGATCATCTTCTATGATATATTTTACATTCAACATATTTAAAATTCCTATATTATTGTTAATAATATAAAAATCATAGAGATCTTGAATTCTTTTAGGTTTAGCAGCATGATATCCAGCTATTGATTTATGAAAAAATGATGTTCTTCCATTAGAAAAACCTCTTTGAGGTTCAAAAACTCTAAAATCAGATTTGTCCTGAAAAATTGCCTTATCTGCACTAGTGACTTTAAAAGGGGTTTTTAAATTAGATTTTTTGACAAATTGATCGGCATTAACATATTGTTTGTTTACATTCCATAAATCTATAAACACAAGAAAAATAATTCCATAAATAGCAAAATTTTTATTTAAAATATTTTTTAAATAAGAAATTAATATTGAAAATAAAATCAACACAATTATAAGTGATCTTATCGAATCGGATTTTAAAACAGATTTTCTATCATCAATTAATAGATTTAAAATATCTGGATATTGTGAAAAAATTTCAAAATTTGATGTAAAATCAAATAAAATATTTCCAAAAAAATAGATGATTAATATAAATGAAGAAATGACTGTAGTTAAAACATACAAGGCATATAACTTTTTTTCCTTTTCTATTTTATTAGAAAAAAACTTATGAAGGGCATATACAGCTACTAAAGGAATGCAAAACTCTAAAATTATTTGAATTGATGAAACAGCTCTAAACTTATTATAAAAGGGAAAATAATCAATCATTAAATTAGTCAGAAATTCAAAATTCTTTCCCCAGGACAATAAAACAGATATTATAATTGAGGGTATAAGCCATCTCATATTAATGTTTTTTACAAGAAAAAGTCCTAGGAAAAAAATATATAAAATTGATGCTCCTATATAGGCTGGGGCTGCAACAATTGGTTGATCTCCCCAGTAAAGTCTTGAATATTGATAAACCTGCTGAGCTTGGTTTGAGTCCAGAGTTTTAATAAAATCCATAAGTTTAGAATCATCATTAATTCTATCTGAACTTGCTCCACCCATAAATTTCGGAATGAAAAGATTTAAAGTTTCCAAAATACCGTAACTATATTCTGTTATATAATCTTTGGAAAGCCCTGATAGAGATTCTTTTTTAGTGCCATCTGGATTTATTGTTATTTCACTTTTGCTTCTGGTACTAAATTCAGAATATTCTTTCGTTGATAAAAGGCCTGGAGCATTCATCATTAATGCTATCAAAGAGCTTATTGCAAATACTAAAAAACAATAAAAAAAAGTTTTGAAATCTTTCTTTTTTATAAAATCAATAAAAAAAGTTAAAAACATTATCAGAACAAGTAGCAATGTATAATATGTCATTTGATAATGGTTTGAGTGAATCTGAAGACCTAAAGCAAGAGATGTAATTAAAAACCCTTTCAAAAAATCTTTCTTAAAAATCATCAATAAACCCATAATAATAAAAGGCAGATATCCGATTGCGAGAGCTTTGGTATTGTGACCAACGCCTAATATTATTATCAAATAAGTAGAAAAACCAAAGGCAATAGACCCGAACAAGGCATACTTGTAGTTAATTTTTAAATAAATAATCAATAAATAAAAAGAAAACATATATAAGAAAAGATAATCAGCAGGTCGTGGTAAAAAACGAATGGATTGATCTATTGTTCTTAAAATATCATAGGGATAAATTGCACTAACTTGAAAAGATGGCATTCCCAAAAATGCATTATCAAGCCAATAAGGTTCTTCGTCAAATTTTTGTCTGTGTTCTACTATTTGTTTTGACATTCCAGTAAATTGAGAAATGTCCGATTGCTCAATTCCTTTATTAAATAAAACTGGATAGAAATATGTAACAGATATTAATGCTAAAAATGTTATACAAATAAAATGTGGAATTATATTTCTAAAAAAACTATTCATGTTATTCAATTTCCTCAAAGTCAACATACTCACCCAAATCATCTTTTGGTTTAGAATTTGATTTTTTAGTTTGATTATCGAAATTCATCTTATTCATATTATCAAACTTTTTTTTCATTTTTTGTTGAAATCTACTTATGATAAAAGAAAGAATTAAAGGAGTAAGAAGTCTAATTATATATGAAAGCAAAATAAAAAAAAGAATAAATTTTAAAAAAGTAATCATATTTTGATATTTACTTAGTAAAAGTACAATTATTGATGTAAAAATTTATTCAAAAAAGACTTATTAAGTAATATTTAATTTTATATCTTTTCACATTATGAAATATACAATAACTTTAATCTTAACTTTTTTTGTTATTAACTCCGTGACTCCTCAGTACACGGAAGTAATAAATTCTAATAGACCAGGGAGTTCTCAAGGAGCTTTTTCTGTTGGAAAAAATGTCCTTCAGTTTGAATTAGGTGCCGGTTTTTCAGACTTAAGTCACGAAAATTTAAATTTTTCATACATTAAAGAAAAACAAGCTATTTATACAATTAGATATGGTTTGTTATTTGAAAAGTTAGAATTAATAATAAATGGTTCTATTAACGAAAATAATAGTACAAACAATTACGTAAGCCCTGTCTCTAAAAATATTAAGGATCGTTTTATAAATAAACAAAATATAGGATTTAAATACCTTGTTTTTGACCCATATAAAAATAAAAGATGGCACAAAACAAGTCTTTATAGTTGGAAAGAAAATAATTCTTTAAGGTGGATAGACTTAATTCCAGCCACTTCTATTTATGTTGGTGCTAACTACGTTCCTGAAGATGGATATTTATACAATGATCCTTTTAGCATAATAAAAAAGAGGACAATTTATGAGACTAAAGAAAATGAAATTAGTGTAAAAGCTAGTTTAATTACCCAACATCATTTTCTAAACAGATGGGTTTTAGTTAATAATTTCACTTATGATAGAATTGGAAATAAAAAAACTACCTTAAATAGTATAACAACCCTTACACATAATTTTACCAACCCTAAATGGTCCTCAATGGTGGAGTTAGAACTAATTAAAAATGATATTTATTCGGATTATTTATTAAAGTCAGGGTTAGCTTATTTATTAGCTAGAAATTACCAATTAGATGCTAGCATTGGTTCAAACTTTAAAGCAAACCCAAATATATTATACTTTAATATTGGGTTTTCAACAAGATTAGATTGGCACAAAGATGTGAATCCTGTTGAAAAGGGGTTCAAAAAGAAACAAAGACAAAGAAAAAAACTATTAAAAAGCGATAAAAAAGGAGAAAAGAGATCTCAAAGAGAATCTAAAAAAAATAGTAAGAAACAAAAGAAACAAGAGAGAAAATCTAAAAAAAGAAGTAAAAGAAATTTATAATGATTTTTGTTAAAAAAGTTATTAATAAATCCGATTATCAGGATTTTGTAATGTTTCCATCAAAATTATATAAAAATTCTAAATACTGGGTATCTCCCATTATTAATGAAGAACTAGAAATGATGGATAAAGAAAAAAATCCGGTTTTTAAAAATGCAGATGCCGAATATTATTTGGCAATTAAAAACGATGTAATAGTTGGAAGAATAGCAGCAATAGTTAATTGGGTAGAAGTTAAAAAACAGAAAAAAAATAAAGTTAGATTTGGTTGGTATGATGTTATTGATGATATAGAAGTTTCAAGAAAACTTTTAGATGCAGTAATACAATTTGGTAAGGAAAGAAAGTTGTCATTCATAGAGGGTCCCGTTGGTTTCTCAAACATGGACAAAGCTGGTCTACTAACTCATGGTTTTGATGAATTAAATACTATGATCACATGGTACCATAACTCTTATCAAAAAGATCATTTAGAAAAACTTGAAATGAAAAAACTTGCGGAATGGGTTGAATATAGAATTCAAATCTATTCTGAAAAAGATGCACCTGAAAAAGTCAAAAAATTTTCTGATTTGATTATGAGAAGGTATGAACTGAAAGCTTTAAATTTTAAAAAAACTAAAGATATTTTACCATATATCGATGAAATGTTTGATTTATTAAATAAAACTTATAACACTCTACAAACTTTTGTTCCAATTCAACAATATCAAATTGATCATTATAAAGAAAGGTATTTACGCTACATTCACCCTGAGTTCATTAAAAGTGTTGCTGATAAAGATGGTAATCTAATTGCTTTTGCTATAACAATGCCTTCTTTTTCAAGGGCATTGAAGAAAATGAATGGGAAATTATTTCCCTTTGGTTTTTTAAGAATACTTAAAGCTCAGAACTTTAATGACAGAGCTTCCTTATATTTAATAGGAGTTCATCCTGATTATCAAAATAAAGGGGTTACAGCTATTCTTTTTAATGATCTTCAAAGTATGTTTAATAAAAGAGGAATTAAAGAAGTTGAAACTAATCCTGAACTAATTGAAAATAAATCAATCCAAGCTTTTTGGAAAAACTACAAAAGTGTTTTGCATAAAAAAAGATCCACTTTTACTAAAGAAATTTAATGATTAACAAAAAAACCATAATAGCATTAGCTACACCAAATGGTCTTGGTGCAATTAGTGTTATTAGAATTTCAGGTGAAGATTCTGTTTCAATCACAGAAAAACTATTTAAACCAAAAAATAAAAAAATTCTCTCAAAACAAAAATCTCATACAGTCCACCTAGGTCATTTATTAAGAAATGGTCATGAGTTAGATGAAGTTTTGGTAACATTGTTTAGAGGCCCTCGCTCCTACACTGGGGAAGATATTATTGAGATTTCGTGTCATGGTTCAACTTATATACAACAAGAAATTATCACTTTATTTGTAGATAACGGAATCCGTGTTGCTAACCCCGGGGAATTTACTTTAAGAGCATTTATCAATGGTAAAATGGATTTAAATCAAGCAGAAGCAGTTGCTGATTTAATTGCCTCAGAAAACGAAGGATCCCATAAATTAGCTATGCAACAAATGAAAAGTGGATTTAGTAATGATTTAAAAAAATTGAGATCTGAACTATTACATTTTTCTTCAATGATTGAACTTGAGTTAGATTTTTCTCAAGAAGATGTAGAATTCGCTAAAAGAGATGAGTTTAAAAAACTTACAAATAAAATAATTTTTGAATTATCAAACCTCATTGATTCTTTCAAATCAGGAAATGTTCTTAAAAATGGTATTTATGTTACAATAGCAGGAAAACCTAATGCTGGCAAATCTTCACTCTTAAATACGCTACTCAACGAAGATAGAGCTATAGTTTCCGAAATACCTGGAACAACAAGAGATAGCATTGAAGACTCTTTAATCCTTGATGGAATTAAATTTAAGTTTACAGACACAGCAGGATTAAGAAAGACAAAGGATATTATTGAATCTAAAGGAATAGAAAAAACTATTGAAAAAATAAATAATGCCAGAATTTTAGTTTATTTATTTGATACAAATGATACTAACATGAAAGAGATTTCTGAAGATATTGAAAGTTTTAAAAGGGATGATTTATCTATAATTTTAGTCAGAAATAAAATTGATTTAATTAATAAGAATAGTGAACTAATTAAAGAATTGGAAAACATTGAAATGTTGGAAATATGTGCAAACGATATTAAATCAGTATTAAAACTTAAAAATAAGCTTATTAATGAAGTAAGTGTACTTAACCCATACTCTGATACTATTATTAGCAACTCAAGACATTATGAAGCTTTAATCAAAGCAATGAAAGCAATAAAAGAAGTAAGTAAAGGTCTTGAAGAAAATATTTCAGGTGATTTATTGTCAGTAGATATTAGGAATTCAATAACGAACCTTGCTGAAATTACTGGGGAAATAACCAATAATGATATTTTAGGCAATATTTTTGCTAATTTCTGTATTGGTAAATAACAAGACTACTCATTACTTATACTTTTAGTTTACTTTCACTGTTACAATCTGTTAATCTTTATATATTCCTTTTACTTTCTTTTTACTTTATGATGTTACATTTATGTTACACAATATTTATGAGTATTACTTTATTGACCCAGCTAATATTTTTCATAAACTAAATATATGCTATTAAAAACTAAATGCCCAAGACAAGCTATAATGACAAGCTACAAAAGACCTGTATTATACAACAACATAGTCCTCTATAAAGGGAGTAGATTAATAAG
>MDTC01248850.1_pt1 | contig 26234 bp, 47 predicted proteins | sample 811181 | NCBI WGS metagenome assembly MDTC01 (sample SAMN05326644, study PRJNA326480) | marine metagenome | isolation source: seawater | place: Pacific Ocean: North | collected 2011
AGCAGACGATGACATGAAGAGTGTACTTTCTAGAAGACTACGACGACTGAATAGTGGGATTGGCATTTTACGCGTTGGAGGATCGACGGAAGCAGAGATCGGAGAGCGTAAAGATAGGGTCGAAGATGCCCTTTATGCTACCAAAGCCGCGATGCAAGAAGGCATTGTAGCAGGAGGTGGTTCATTGCTCGCGAAACTAGCCAAAGTAGACCTTGGAAGAAGTGATATTACTCCTGGCGAAGCGATAGTGTATAGAGCGGCCTGCGAGCCCTTGTGTCAAATTGCGAGGAATTGTGGCTCTGTTCCAGAGGTGATTTTGGAAAAGATTGTTGAAAAACCTGATGGGTACGGATATAATGGTATCAGTGGACAGGTTTGTGATTTATTGGAAGAAGGAATCGTTGACCCAGTAAGAGTCACGAGATTAGCTTTACAGAACGCGGTAAGTGTTTCAGTGAATCTACTCTCGATAGGGTGCTCTATGGTCGAGGATGTGGAAAAAAACTGAGTTTGATACTTAATAAACAGGGAGTGTAATACAAATTATGGCTAAGCCGCTTATCTCAATATCCGCAGAGAGCATTCAGTATATCAAAGAGGACAGTTTAAAGAGGGAAGTTTTCTCTCTTGAAAACAAGAAATCCGCGATCTTAAGAGACCGGGACAGGAGAAGAGAATCTCAACCCGCTCTCCGCATAATCGAAACGGAGATTTGTTATCTCCAGAGAGAAATAGAGATCAGGCAAAGACGTAAGAAAGCTCATTCCAACTTTATGCAAAAAAGAATAGATAAACGTGCAAAGAGGTCTTAAACTGTGGTAAAATAATAATAACAGTGGGGAAAGAAACTACTGTCAATTAATTCACAGGAGGTGCTAGTGATTTTAGATACATACTTTGACAACGTGGGAAAACACGCTTTACTCTCTCGAGAGGAAGAGGTGGAATTAGCAAAAGCAATAGAGAAAGGAGACCAGCGGGCCAGAAATCGAATGATTGAAGCAAACCTGCGGTTGGCAATTTCTATTGCTAAGAACTTCAGGGATAAAGGTTGTTCTTTTGAAGACCTGATTCAGGAGTCGAATCTCGGACTGATTAGAGCTGTTGATCGCTTTGATTGGCGTAAGGGGTTCAAGTTCAGTACGTACGCGGTTTGGTGGATTCGTCAAGCAGTGCAATCACATGTAGCAGGTCAGTCTGGCGCGATTAAGATGCCAACGTCTGCAAGAGCTATCATGTATAAGGCGTCCAAGTTCAAAGAAGAATACCAGGATGAGTTTAACTGCGAACCATCTTCTTCCGAGATGGCTGCTGCTGTCGGCATTCCAGAAGAAACGCTTCGCTCGATCTATAAGTCTGGCTCAACAGCTATTTCTCTTGATCGTACTATCTCTAAAGATGACGGCGGTGGTCGAACATTTGCAGAGATTGTTGGCGGGGTGGACGATTCCGACCCGGGTGAAGAGTTAGACAAGATTGCAGTTAGGGGTCTTTTGGTTACAGCCTTAAAGAAGCTGACACCTCGAGAAGAAAACATCATCCGGTTGCGCTTCGGCTTGTCAGAAGAACCGAACGATTTTACCAATTTTCCAGCTACAAAAAGAATGAAAAAAAACCTAAAAGGAGGAAAGTAATATGAGCATGCCAAAAGGATTTAAGGCTAAGAACGGATACGCAACAGTCGGTGATAGAGGCGGCTTAGGGTATAGGGAAATTGCTGAAAAAATGTCTGAAAGTGGAGACCCTATGAAGCACTCTGCTGCAAGGAACTACTTTCTTCAAGGGATGAGAAAATTGGCGGGGCCGATTGTAGACATGTATGAAATGTCTAACGACGAAGTCGATAGAATCGCTCTTGATCCACGCTTTCAAGAAAGTGTGGCTGACATTATCGAAGAAATTGGCATCGAGCTATGATGCACATCTTTGAAGACCTTCAAGACCTGAGGGCTTCTACAGAGATCCTTGAAGCCCTTGATTGGGACCAGGAGAGATTTGAGTCATTCATGGAAGAGCTACAGTATATGCTTCTTGCTGCTCCCCCTAACGTTGACAAAGCTCTCTTCTGGTTAAGGAATACCCCATGGGATGTTTTTAATCGTGAAAATATTCCTGAAAACATTTACCTTGTTCTTGAGAACAGCATTAAGAGGGTGGAAGCTAAAATGAAGAGGAGACTCGAGATGACTAGAATGACCACCCTCCCCCCGCCCCCAAAATATGACGAGTGGAATTAAATGAGAGAAGTTAAGCAAAATTTTGGTAATTACCTGAGCCGCCGCCGTGTGAAAGATGTCAAGTCTTGGCTCGAATCCGTAGGCATTTCTACCCTTGAAGGGCTTCAAGAGTTCTGGAATAAAATGGATTTAGAGGGTGATTTAGCCAGCTATGATGTATACTTTTCAAAGCCGCCGCCTGCTCCTAAGCGTGAAGTCATTTCCAGCAAAGAGGAAAAAGAAGAGACCTGGCACGTCCCTGCTGCGAAAAGGCCGCTAACTAAGAGCTCTAGAAAAAAGACTTCAAAAGCGCCGAAAAAACCGATAAAAAAGTCTAGCAGGAGCGATTAACTATGATCCCGAAGTCTGTGAAGGGAAAGATATTTTCGGTGTTGACGTTTGTTAATCTGGGACTGGCTTCTTTTTTCGCAGCGGCTGAGTTTAACGAGCAAGCTATGTTAAGCGGAATAACAGCTTTCCTGTGTTTCGGAGTATGGGTTACTGAGATCTACAAGGAGTAGAAATGTACAGAAATGTTATCAAGATTCCAGCGCATTCTTCTTCCTTGAGGAAAAAATCAAAACCCTTTCCGCCAGCATCTGAATGGACGACCAAAGAGACTTCTGTTATTGAAGACCTACAGGATACATTTTCAGTGTTACAGGGGTACGGGCTGGCGGCACCCCAGATTGGATTATTTATGCGGGCTGTGGTCATAAGCCCCCGTGCACTTGGTCTTGGTTCAAATGAATCGCTTGTGATGATTAATCCAGTTCTAGAGTTAAGTGGCAAAGAACAGAAGAATGAGGAAGCATGTTTTTCTGTGCCACACGTGTCAGCTAGGGTCAAGAGATCTGAGTCTTGTTCAGTCAGGTATACTTCTATTTCTGGAAAAGAGCAAGAAGTTGAATTTAACGGGTTTCCTGCTGCATGTGTCCAGCACGAGGTCGACCATTTAGACGGATTGCTTTTTTTGGATCGTGTCGGCTCGGCCTGGCGTGGCATATTGATGAACAAGATTCGAAAGAAAGAAAAGAAGATACTGTCTGCCAAAAAAGCCGCGCAAGAAGAATTTGACAATGAGCATAGAAGTCTGCACGAAGATGTTGACAGCAGAAAGAAGATCACGCACAGCAAAAAGAGAAAAGCAAAATCTCGTAAAAAGAGACCGCGCCGCTCAAAAAAGAAATAACGGAGAAAGTTTTGGTAAAGAAAAGAAAGCAAAGAGTTAGAAAGTCGAGCACTAAGAACTGGGGTCAGGTGGGCACGAAAGTGCCGATGCCATCCACAGTTATTGTACCATCTGGACGCTGCCCGTTTATTATGGATGAGTATTCAGAAGAAGCTGTGCATGAGTGGGTCATCGAGCTTACCAAGCACAAAGCTGATGTCGTCACCTACAAGCAGACTGTTTACACATACTGGTTGAGACATTCGTTTGACATGCGTTCCCCGGAGTTTCAAAAAGCTGTGAATGTTGTTAAAAGAATTGTACCAGAAGACACAAGAAGCTTGAGTGACCTTCACATCAAGAAGTCAGAAATTGAGCAGTATGTGTAAGGATCCTAATGATAAGACAAGGAAGCCTCGTCTACCGGCTTGAAGATGACTACTTAACTCACCTGAGTAAATCAGTGTTGAGATCTGGCTACCCCCCAGCTGGAGCGCTTTGTGTAGTAGTCTCTGGACCGAAAGAGCGTGATCTTAAGGGTCAGCTCAAGGTACAGATGGACGGACATGTAAGTCTAAAGAAGGCCATCGACGTTCTTTATGAGGGTAAAGTATACCCCTTGTGTGAAGCAATGGCTTTCGAAGAGGTGAAGGGTGATAGGTGAATTACGAGCTATTGGGATCCCTAAGGGCGCACCTGGAACTATAACCCAGCTCCCGCTACACAGCCCTGCTGGCGTGCCAGAAGGTACGCTTGCGCTAGTGCTCGAAAAAACCTCTGATCTTTTCACTGTTCTAACACCTTACGGGATAATTGTTATTAGCTCGTACTATTTAACAACATGTATATGATCCAACCAGGGGACAACGTTCTCCTACCGACAGGGGCTATCGGCCTCGTAGTCAGAGTCCATGAAGATTCTGGACTTGGGCACGGCGTACTCTACAGTGTCTTGGCCAGCGGGCAGCTTTCTATTTTTGATGAATGTGATTTAACCTTATGCCCTGGAGCCACAGATGAATCTTAACATGCTTTACTGCTTTATCTGCTTTCTTACATTACACGTCGCTGTGTGGTTTAGCACGAACCTACAGCTGGTGAACGATGACTTGTCTACAAAAAGCTTTCAACTCATGTTATTGTTGTCGATACCCACTAGCATCGCCGCGTATTACGGTACAAAATTCGGGTATATGGCATTTAACGAATCAGCATGGTCAGTCCGCTTTTTTGGTTTTGCGTTGTCTTATTTGACTTTCCCTATTTTGACGTGGTGGCTTTTAGGGGAGTCGATGTTTACCGTTAAGACAGGGCTTTGCGTCGCGCTATCCTTCGCTATCGTTGCCATCCAGGTATACATGTAAGTCTCTTTTACCCAAGAGCCATATTTAATAAAATGTTAGGAGATCAAAATGGCTTCTACTGTATGGAATACATACCATCGAAAAAAGATAAAGAAGAAGCCTAAGCTTAACGTAAAGACTAGTGAGGAAGATAAGATGTCTGGTACAGATAAAAAAGATGATAGCTATATAGACTCGAATATCGCTGATGACGATTTTGACTTTGTCATGGCTTATGACGATGACCCCGCGGAGGGAGATGAACGTCTTCTCCCAGATAACGACGCTCGCTCTGCAATACAATGCGGGTTTGTTGGTGTTGGTGGCGGTGGAGGTAAACTTGCTAAAGCCTTCTTAGACACCGGTTTTAATAAAACACTACTGGTTAACACAACTGAGAAAGACCAGCCTGGTGGCTTGGAAGCTAACCATTTTGTTCTTGTCCCAGGAGCAGATGGCGTGGGTAAAGATGTTGATTTAGGGAAGCAAGTTCTTGAAGAAAACAGTGCGCTGGTTGAAGACGCTGTAAGGACTAGAATAGGCAAGGTCGACTGGTTGTTCGTCCTCGCTGGCGGCGGTGGCGGCACAGGCTCAGCGTGTCACACTTTACACGGGTCTTTGAGCAGGTACCTCGAATCTGTGGAAGCCAGTGGTCATGTTGTCTATATCGTTTCCAAGCCAACAGCACAAGAGCTTTTGAATCCAGCAATTTCTAAAAATTATGCTACACTTATGAGCGATATTGCTGGCCATCCGCATATCGTAATTGATAATGAAAAGCAGCTTCAACTCCTCAGGGGTAAAGTAGGCATGCTAAACATGTTCCCAGCTGCTAATCGAAATTTCGCAAAACTGCTGGGCCAGATTTTAAAGCTTGCAGATGAGCACACCGAAATCCAGACCTTTGACAGTAAAGACTTGGAGAGGTGCCTTCGAGAGCCAGGCAGGATTGTAATCGGGTCTACGATCATTAAAGATGTCGCGAGAAATGACTTAGGATCTTTAGTCTATCAAGGTTGCCTGAGATCGTCTCCATGCCCGACTCCTTCTGGAAGTGCTGCAACTGGAACTCTGCTCTTGATTGTCGACGGTGGTATGGCTGCTGACCCTGACGTTAGTCGCCGGCTGGAGTCTGCATTCTCCTATGTCGGAGGAAGAGCGGCTGTCTTATTTTCAGGGGTCTACATGAAGGAGAGGATTCCAGGCTTGATCGCTTTGACCATGCTGGGCGGCTTAAAGTAGAAGCATTTCTCTTATTAACTTTCGAAGCCCTGCCGTCTCTTTACTTTCTGTCAGAGATGTCAGGGCTTCCCAGTGTTTGGAGCTAATCCCTGAAGGGATTCCGCCTGCGGCATCTGAAAGCGCCTGAATAGACCCTGCGTACTTTTCTTTTTGGCGGGGTGAGGGAGCATCGGACAGGTTATGAACCATATCTGCTAGTTTCACTTTCAGAGCGATGGGATTGTTTAGTAATCCAACAACATAGTCTGAGTACGGTGCGTTCTTTTCGTGAGTCAGGGCTTTGACTGTGTCAACCACAACTTGTCCTGACTCTGGGTTTTGGATTGAGCCCCTGATAAACTCTTCCATTTCCTCTACGGTCTCAACGGTATTACCGGGAGCATCTTCCAAACTGTCATGAAGCAAAGCTGCCATTTGAGCCGCGTAGTCTTTAGGGTAGAACTTCCTTACTATATTTCGAACTTCAGATGGATGCGTAAAGTATTCTGAACCATCCCTACGAGACTGGCCAACATGTGCCATCCTTGCGGTATTATAAACATCTACGAAGTCGTCTCTAGTGAATTGCATAAAACTAACTATTGTCTGGTTCTTCAATTATCACTAATTTAGAGCATTTAGCCGGGCCGTAGAAGCAACAAGCTCCACACTCAACACAATAGTCACTTATTTCCTGCTCAGTATTCATTTGCAATTGTTCTTCCATGGTTCTCAACTTCTTCTTTTCGACATCTATGAAGATGCATTTTTCGAAGTGAGAGTTTGCAAAATTCCAAGGGTACTCTATACAGGCTTGGGGTCTATTTTTGTAGACACTACACATATATTTTGTTTTTTTACTCATAGCGATACCTTCTTAGCAAAGATAAATGGTGGACCCGGCGGGAGTCGAACCCGCGTCCGCAATAGTCTTAGTTTGAGTCATCCACAAGCTTGTCTGGTCATTTCTCCGACCAGTAGGATATTCACTGTATTGTTCGCCTCTCCGTGACCGAGATGAGGACTGGTGGCCTTTGTTTTCTCAGCAGAGCCACCTGCTAAAGTCTAAGTTGAATAGATGGTCTTAGACAACCACCCGATTACGCAGCTAAGCGTTCTTCGTAATAATAATTGTTATTGGCAATTAAAGTTTTTGAACTTTTAAGGATGTATCTTTCCTGCTTGCACTCTCTCCTTGATTCTACCCCGTCGAAACCATTACAGGCCCATGTTCATTTCTTATATATTATATAGAATTATCAGTCTGTTCAATGCATATTTAAGATCGAACAACTGTCGGAGGTTTTTATGAGAGAAAAAATTCTTGAATCTGTGATGCTAAGGTTGATGCCTCGAAGACTAGAAGAGTGTATTATAGTCGCCGGCGAGGCTGATGGTGATCATGTGTTGGCGAAGTCTAGAGACAGAAACTATCATGCGAGAGTCGAAGTAATTAGAGACCTGCTGGATGATGGCACAGAAGTAGTGTATTTTCAGGACTTAGACACAGGCTACGCTGAAGGCATGAACTCCCATGGTTTAGGAATTATCAACTCTGCTCTTTCGATTGCTGATGACGAAAAAGCAAAAGATAAGACGAAGAGCAAGATCACATCCGACGACGGTCCACGAATGAAAAATGCACTCCAGTATAAGGACATCGACGAAGCCATAAAAGCCTTAGTCGGGCATAAGGGCGGCATCAAGGGTCACACATTCGTCGGCAACCCGACTTCTCTATACAGCATAGAGATGTCCTCCGAGCATACTCCGATCGTCACGCCCCTTGACCCAACAACTGGCTATGACGTGAGAACGAACCATGGTGAGGATCATTCAGGGGCTGGTTATCACCCTCAGCGCCGTCCAGACGATTATATGTCTTCTAAGATCAGAAAGGCGCAGGCTGAGGTTGAGCTAGCAGATATCGCAGACTTTGATTCTATCGCTCCAGCGCTAGCCCAGCAAAGCTTCGAACCAGAGTCGAATAATAATATGCTTCGTAGAACCACTCCAGAGTCAGGGATGGTCACCACGAGTCAGGTAGCTCTACACCTCCCAAAGAAAGAGTTCGTGTTCTATTATTTTCCAGCAGAGTGTGATTTTGAGGGTGTTAAAGATAATACTCCTGAAGATCACGACCCAGTTATTAACATAAGAATTGTGAAAAGAGACGAAAGCTGAGTACAATATCTAATCGTCTTTTAAAATAACTTCGGATGGAATTAAAACGTATAAAGCGCGTTGAAGCCTTTGACTTTGATGACACTCTGGCAAAGACAAGGTCTAAGATCGGCGTAAAACTTGAAAATGACTCTACCAACTTTGCAGATTTTCTGGAAGGTAACGGCCTCGAGGTGCTCGACGACAAGGCCGGGTTTCTCTGGCTTTGCTCTGGAGACTATGTCATTCTTGAAGATATTTCTCCACCGCCCGGTGACCGATTTATATTTGACTATCATGAAGCAATGAATATTAATCTTCGGACTGCCAAGGGCATCCGGCCGCTATTGGAGAAGCTTCTCGCTGCCCAACGTGATCCTGAAACTCTTCCGATCATCCTGACTGCCAGACCTGGTGTACGCACAGAGTTCAGTCCTTATTTACAGAAAGACGTCAAGTGTAAGAATAGAACAAAGATCACTAGATTTTTAAGCAGGAGAGGGATAGAGATACCGAGCGAAAATCTTCACACTGTTGGGGATACACTCGGTGATACAGCTGAAGCCAAAGCCAGCGTTCTTGATATGTATTTTCAGGCCTACGGACCCGTGGAGGTTATATTCTATGACGATGGCTTAAGGAATATCCGAGCAGCATGCCGACTGAAGAATCACCTGCCCTCTGGCTCGAGGTTGAAGGTATATCAAGCTGTTGACGGAAAGTGCAAACTTTGGTGTAGCCACGTAGGTTAAACAGTCTCTCTCTTGAATACTTAGATGTAAGCAGGAGTATCGCCAAGTGGAAGATTTAAGAAAGTTAGTCTCGATTATACTCGAAGGTGAGTTCAGAAGCCATACATTCGAGCCTGTAGTCGGTGACGTGGTAGCAAATGACAACCCAAAGTGCAAGCACAGAGGGTCTGTTGGAGAAGTTCTGTCGGTACAACCACTTCCCGATGACCAGGGTAAGACCGCTACCTACAGGTGCTCTAATTCTGGTGAAAACTGGGAAGAGGGAGACATTCTTACAAAGACACTGGACCAACTAGTCCCAGCTGTTTCTCCTGAGCTAGCTTATCATATAGAGAATGACATCAAAATCACTGAGAGTGTTTATCGACCGGGCTCCCGGTCTTTTTTTGATCTTGTAGTAGAACTTAGGACTTTGGCAAGCAGGGGTCTTTACAACCCTACTCCTCTAGAGGCCTACTATCTTTTTGAAACGCGCCTTGGGGAGTGGGGGATGCACGATGGTGATCTTGTCCCTCTTGACTGGCCGATGCCAGACGATCCCTTAATTGAAGCTGAGTACAAAGGGCGAAAAGTTGACCTGAACAAGCCGATGAGATCTTCTGGTCCCAAGAAGTATAAGGTATATACGAACAATGACAAGGGTAATACAATACAAGTAAACTTTGGAGATGCAAAAGGCGGTTTATCTGCCAAGTTAGACGATGATGACGCTCGCGCAAACTTTGCTTCTCGTCATAACTGCGATAGCAAAGCGAAAGAAGACAAGACTAAGCCCGGATATTGGTCATGCAGGCTACCAAGATATTGGGAAGAGTTAGGGTTCAAGAAAAACAGTTATAGGTTCTGGTAGGAGTAAGAAGGCATGAGACCTTATAAACAGATCACAATTTCAGAAGGAGTGTTTGCTAGAGAGTTTTCTAACGATGCTAACTCAGAAGAATTAGTCTGGCATAGAGATCAAGAAGACCGACTGGTCACGGTTACAGAATCGGCAGGCTGGAAGATCCAGCTTGATAATCAAATGCCAGTTGAAATGAAGTCCGGCGACCAATTTTTTATTCCTGCGCTAGAGTGGCACAGAGTTATCAAGGGCGATGGAAGTTTATTAATTGAGGTTGACACCAAGGCTGCTCATCCAGGGCAATACGGTGCACCTCAGGGCTCTAAAAGAGACAAGCAGCTGGACCAAACAAAGAAAGACTTCGAGAAAGCAAAGAAACTTCGTAAAGACGGTAAAGCGAAAGAAGCTAAAGAATTAGAGCAGCGCGCTTACAAGAGAAGAGACAGGATGGAAAAGAAACATCGTAAAAATGAAAGTATTGCAATGACAGGAACCGAGCTTAGACGATTGATCTCTAGCGTCTTGGAAGAAGAGCTGTCTGCAAAAGTAAAGAAGTCCTTGGACAAAAAAGCTGAAAAGCGTGGGTTTACGAAGGGCTCTGTTTACAAAGAGTTTGAAAAGGGGTTAGCGGCCTTCGCGACTTCTGGATCAAGAAAAGGTATGACTGCTCACCAGTGGGCACATGCAAGAGTTAATTCAGCAAACCCTTCTAAGAAGTGGGCCGTTGTAAAGAAATCTAAAGCCAAAAAGAAGAAGTGAAATCATGAAAATTAGTAAATCAAGAATTAGAAAACTTATAAAGGAAGCCGTTTTGAAGGAAAGTATGCAAGCACTGGCTCAACAGCGCGCCGATCTCTTGAAGAGCCAGTACGAAAAGGTTTCTTCTGACGTCAGTTACCCTTATGGCAGATACCGCGGCGACGTTCGTCGAACAACTGTATATAAGAGGAATGATGGTCAACCAATACCAGATGCAGATTTTCAATTGCTGAAAGATCATGATAAACAAGAGAGGATCGACGGTGGCTCTATGGCAGCTCTGGGCGGTATTAACACCACAACAGTTTCCGACGATGGCTTGACCATGACGGTAAAATACTACAAGCACACTGCGGGTTAGTATGAGATACAAGAACTTCTTAATACTCTTACTTTTCATTCTGCTTGGGTGTCCATCGCAGAAACAAAAGCGAAACGCTGAGCTAGAAGTACGTGAACCTCCAGAGATAGAACATTGGGAGGACGATTTAGATGATCTCCCTGAGGCAGAGGATGAAGATGAAAGTAACTAGAGCGCAGTTGAGGCGTATTATTAAAGAAGCCTTAGAGGAAAACAAACGTCCGAAACAAGAGAAGAACATCTGGGATAACATTCGCGCCAAACAAGCTCGCGGTGAAGAGCCTGCCAAGCCCGGCGAAGAAGGCTACCCTGACGAAAAAACATGGGATTCTGCGACTAATGAGGCTGATTTAAGCGAGAAAAAGAAGGGCCTTTGGGCCAACATCCACGCAAAGAAAAAGCGTGGTGAGAAATCCAATCCTCGTAGTAAGAGCTATAAAGCAGCTAAAAAGGCTGGTAAAAAGATCAACAAAGCTGCGAAGGGAAAAAAATGAACGATCTTCTAAGAGAATATATAAGAGAGCTTTTGGTAGACGACGTCCGTAAACGCGGTGATGAATGGTGCGCTTACGTTGATGATAAACTTACAAAAGCAGAAAAAGAAAACAACCCAAAGGCTCACAAGGGAAAAAAGGTTGGCAGTATCCAGCGTACCAAGTCTGGTAAGCCAAGAATGAAAGCACGTGCATGCTACAGATCAAAGAAGAAAGCCAACAATGCGATGGCTGCTGCGATGATGGGGTAATTTGATGTATGAGTATAGAGCATTCGTCAGAAAAGTCTACGATGGTGACACTGTTACTGTTGATATTGACCTTGGTTTTGATGTCGTACTTAAGGCTCAAAAAATACGTCTCACGAAAATAAACGCTCCTGAGGTTCGAGGTGAACAGCGTCCTGAGGGTCTTAAATCCAGAGATGCTCTTCGAGACAAGATAGGAAATAAGTGGATAAAGATAAGAACCCAGAAAGACAAAAAGGGTAAGTACGGTCGGTGGCTTGGTGAAATCTGGCTGGAAGATGAGTGCGTTAATGATTGGCTTCTCAAAGAAGGCTATGCAGAGGAATACAAATGAAAATTACGAGACGTCAACTTAGAGACATTATTAAGGAAGCTCTTGATCCAGTTAAAGTAAAGACTGTTGCTCCAGAAGACTACAACCCCCCGGTTTGGTCAGACCGCACAGAGCCACGATCAAGTGAAATCCCACAAAAGAGAGTCGGCAATTTTTTTATGACTAAAGCTAGCGACGGTATGCCAAGCCGCGGTTTCGGGGCTCTTAAAAAGCTAAAAAACTTCTATATTGTCTTACAAGACGGTGAAGCAGTACGTATTGGTTCGTTTAAAGGCGATCCAGCTCCTGATATTAAGAAAGTCAGCGACGGAGTAAGGTACTTAGAGGCCCTTAACTCTGGTGTGGATGTACTACCAATTTCAGATCATCTAAACCCAACAGAAGAAGATATGGCAAATATGCTGTCTATGCAGGACCAAATTATGTCTGTTGCCAAGGCGTTTAGACTATGAACCTACTGCGTGAGTACATAAGAGAGCTACTGACTGAAAATGCCGTCCAGCTGGGGTCTTATACTGTTAATATTCTACAGAGCGTTGCAAACTCTAGAGAGTCTTCTACAGCTCTGACGCTGGATGGAGTGGTAAATGACGGTGTAGTTGTTCCATCACAAACGCAGAAGTTGTCCAACATCATGTTAGTTAGAGCGATAATAGACAAATTGGCTGCGGGACAGGCTGCTAGAATCGGCGACCTGACCGAGGCTTTGACAGGAGCCATGTTTCCAGGTAGCCAAAATATCAATGATTTCTTCGCGCGTGGTAATGCGACTTTTGCAGACATAAAATACCAGTCAGAGTACTACAGCGTCAAGTTTACTCAAGACTCCCCAGGCAACTTGAGCGCTCAAGGGATTACTTATAAAAAGATAGAGGCCCTGGCCGCACGAGAGAATTTAGACGATATAACATTCGGGATATTCCACGCGTTCCCTGAGGGCGATTCTTTGCGAATGTTAACTTACGGCCCACTTCCACAAGCAGACTGGGAAAAGGTCGCAAAGGGAAAAGATTTCGGTCCAAGAAACTTAAGAAGTGCAGGGATTAATCGTACAGAATCAACTCTTTCTATTCCTTCTATAGTTGAAATAAACAATGAGCTCAAGAAGCTCAAGGTCTATGAAGGCATCGATAACCCATATCAAGTGTTTATAGACAAGATCTCTGATGGGGAAGACCCACTCGATACAAATCAACTCCGCACAGTCTCTGGTGCTTATGAAAAAGTAGGAAGTGATCTTTCGACAAACCTTGGTGATTTTGTCACCGCCGCTGAGGATGGGACTGAGGCTGATAGAGTTGAACTCGGTAGAAATATGAATGCGCTTCAAAAAACTCTTCGTAACTCCTTTAAGGACGGCATTCCTAAAAATATAGACTCAACAATTTTGAGAAAAGTTATTTCATCGTTGATCAAAGCTAAGAAAGATACAGATGAAGCCGACGGCAAGACCGACGACATGGTCGATTTCAGCGGGGGCGATTAAGATGGGCCTACTGCGCGAATACATAAGAGAACTGCTAACTGAATCTGCTGTCCACCCTAAGATCATGTCGATGATAGACAAGCTTGAACAGAGAGGCGGATCCGTTAAAGTCAAGAGAAATGGTATTAGTGTTATTGTAGGCGGCAATACGATCGCTATGGTTACTTACGATCCCCATGACGGTATGTACGGAAAGTGTTTAGGCGCAGACATTGTAAGTTTTTCTGAGGCTGAAGATGGATTCGGTCCTTTGGCATACGACATCGCGATTGAGACTACGGGTGGTCTCGCACCAGACAGGACAGAGGTCTCTAATGACGCTGAAAATGTCTGGAAATATTACATGAACTCAAGAAATGACGTGCAACAATCTCAGCTTGACATACCGGTAGGTTACGGATATGCTCAATTTACGCCTGACGATGACGATGACGATTGCGAACAGATTCCAGCAACACAAAGATATAAAGACGAATGGCATAAATCTGCTATGTCAAAAGTTTATTCTAAGGCAGGTACACCAGTTATTGATGAACTGCGAAAGCGTGGGATGATAAAAGAATGAAATTACTACGTGAATATATAAGGTCTCTTCTTGAAGTTGATCTTGGTGACAAGGTATTTGCTAAAAGAGCACCTGAAGGTCACCCACATCATGGCGATGAAGAAGATACAGACATCGAGAAAAAACTTTGGAGTGCGTTTGACCAGTGGATTCGTCGTAATAATGCCGAAGGCCTGGGAGATGCAGATGTTCAAGACGCAATTCGTCAAGCAGCAGATGACCCAAGGTATAACGACATCATTCGAATGGGTGCCGGATCAGGTACCGTGTATCGCGGCTTGAGGATCGCTGATTGGGACGTTGAAAAAATTACAGGGCTAGATGGTGAGGAGTTTTGGAATGCTATGAAGACAACATCAAAAAATAAACCATTCAAACCAATGTCTGACTTTACGAAAGCTGATCATGAACTTAAGCCCTGGGGAAAAATCAAGCAAGGTTTGACATCATGGTCAACTAGCGAAACTGCTGCCAGGAAATTTGCATCGCAACAGCAAGACTCGAGGTCAACAAGAGAGCTCGGTGTTCTACTTGTCGCTGAACCTACCGGTGGTGAGTTTATTGATATGCGGGGGGTTTATGGATATGACGGGCTAGACCGAGTTAGCGGCGAGGCAGAAGTTGTTTCAATCGGTCCTGTAAGAATAACTGGAGTATATTTCTTCCAACCGGACCGAAAGAGGTATTGGCACTGATGAGTCTACTACGCGAATACATAAGAGAACTGATCAGCGAAACGTATTTTCCACTTGAGGGTGGAGACAAGATGCGGATCCACCACTCTCGAAAAGGCACACGCACGGGTGATGAACCACAAATCAGTGGTTTCTCTCAAAAGATAGGAAATAAGCCAGAGGGTCTCTGGTACGAGTGTCAAGATGGTAGCTCAGAAACCTGGAAAGAGTTTTGTGAGTTCGGATTAACTGCTGGCTACAGTAAGTACGATAGCACCTACAATGTAGTACTCAACGATTATGAGATTCTTTTCATTCCAGACGAGCACCATTTCGAGAAGTTCTATAAGATGTATAGCGTTCCCCACCCTGCTGACCCTGAGGGAACGAAGGGCTACGATAAACAAATCGACTGGCCAAGGGTTGCTAAAGATTATGCAGGGATAGAGATTTGCCCATATCTCCAGAGCAAGCGCCACGATGATGACAGTTTCTGGTATTACGGTTGGGATGTAGCATCAGGTTGCATTTGGGACCCTGCTGGTGCCAAAGAGCTTGTGAAAGCAGGAAACTGTAGGTGAATCGGTGGAGATTGTAATGGCGTCAAAAGAAGACAAATATCCAGACAATGTAAAAGGCAAATTTTACGTAGACACTGAGTGCATTTTCTGTGATGTTTGTGTATATGCTGCCCCTAATAACTTCGCCGCGAATGATGATGGTGGATACGATTATGTTTTTAAGCAGCCTGAGAATGATCAAGAGCTAGCTGAGTGTTATGACGCCATGGAGCAGTGCCCTGTCGAGGCGATAGGAGATGATGGAGATGAGTGACCTACTCCGTGAATACATACAGGAATTACTTTCTGAGGGTATTGAGTTCCATGAGCTTGACTCCCCCTTAAAATATAGCAAGGCTTCGAATGTGAAGCGACTTGCGTTTTGTGACAGTTCAGTTACCGAACCCCCATCACAAAGAGATGCTTACTTCAAGGAGTATCAAGAGATGGAGCGGTATGGTGCCTCAGGTCGCCGCCTTAAGAAGCCAAGACCGGGTGAGATAATTCCCGGTGTTTCGAATGTCTGTATCATCGGATTTATTGATTTCCATGAGTACGGCAAAAATGGTTGGTACATCGACTATATGAAGACCAGAGGAGATCACCGAGGACAAGGTGTTGCAAGTAAGCTTCTTGACGAATTTTTTAGTAGATACGCCAAGCCAGGTGGTTTGATCCATTTTGGCAAAATGATGCGGAAAGAGGTCGGTCACCTTAAGGATAAGATGGCTGAGAAATATCCAGATACTGAAGTCATAGGAGCTAAGAATTACTGATGAGCTTGCTTCGTGAATACATAAGAGAGCTTTTGACCGAATCAGTCGATCCGAAAATCATGTCAATGATCGACGAGTTAGAAAGTAATGGCGGCTATGTAGAGGTCTTACCAGACAGAGTGATACTTTTCCAACCTACTGAAAATACACCTCGTCGTTGGGTTGCTATGGTCGCTTATGAAACAACGGTCGGTGCCTATGCGGGGGGTCGATGTGGTGGGGCCGAGAGCGTAGTTCAAAGCGCAACCGCCAAAACAGGCCTTGGCCCACTCGCCTATGATATCGCAATAGAATTGACTGGCGGTCTTGGGATGATATCTGACAGAGCGACCGTGTCTAAAGAGGCTGAAGCTGTTTGGGATTATTACTTGAAAAACCGACCAGATGTAGAAGCAGTCCAGCTCGATGACCCATTTAATTCGCTTACACCTGAAGATGAAGATAACTGCGACCAAGAAGTAGCAGGTGGCCGTCACGCGATGTACGGCGGAGAAAGAGACCGCGGAAAAGATTGGTTGAAATCACCCTTAAGCAAATTATACAAAAAGTCCGGTACACCTGTCATGGATGAGCTTCGTAAGCGAGGTATGCTTAAATGAAACTTCTCCGCGAATACATAAGAGAGCTATTAACAGAGAAAACCATAGCTCTCGGTCAGTGCTATCCGTTTGCAAACAAAATGGCGCAACAGTGGTCAAGGGACAAAGTTGATAGTAGCGGAAAGGTACACCCAGACATCGACAACAAAGATAAGTTTAAGGTTGTGCACGGCCGAATCACGGATAAGTTCAGTGGAGAGAGTGTAGACCATGCTTGGGTTGAAATGGATGGTGTGGTCTTCGATGACCAAACTAAGCACACAAAACCAGACGGTATACCTAAAGACACTTACTATGACTTATACCAGCCGCAAGTTTCGGATGAGTATACTGCTGAGGAGTCTATGATCAATTGCGTGAAGTCTGGTCATCAAGGACCGTGGAAATGAAACTACTACGCGAATACATAAGAGAGATCTTGAATGAGAACAAATTGCGTGTTTTCGATTTTGATGATACTCTTGCAGTGACTGACTCGATGATAATCCTCAATAAGGCATCTGGTGAGCAGATAAAGCAGACTCCTGGGGAGTGGGCAGTGTACAAGCCCGAGCCCGGTGATGAGTTCGATTACAGCGAATTCGGTGGGGAGTTGATGAACCCTCGAGAGATCAAAGATTATATGAACATCCTCAGAAGAGTCTTGGGGGCAGGAACTGATGGTCGTAAAGCCGTGATCTTGACCGCTCGTGCTGAAGCTGCTCGTCAGGGAATTATTAATTTCTTGGAAGACATCGGCCTCAATGTTAACGACATCGAGATTGTGACACTTGGCGAATCCGATCCACAGTTCAAGGCACAGTGGATTGAAGATAAGATAAATGATGGTTATGATGATGTGTATTTTGTTGATGATTCTGATAAAAATATAAGTGCCGTTCAAGCTTTGTCTGTCAAGTACCCAGAAATAAAGTTGAGGACTCAATTAGTATGAATAAATTAGTTATTGTAGACATCCAGCCAGAATATGAAAGCAACGCTACCTTCGACATTAGCGACATGCTGAGATCTGCAGCAGAAGAATATAGCAGCGTCTTGTTTTTATTCAACGGTGAAGACACACTCGGCATGATATCAGAGAGTGCCCTTAAGGATTACTATTTTGAGAAGCTCGACTATGATGAAGAAGTGTTTGATGAACTGTTGTCGAAATCAGAGTTTTTTGATAAGGGCTACGGCTTCTTTCGAGACGTGATGGATTCTGATGTCTGCTTTGACAGAAATCAAATCGTTAAGATCGTGAAGTACATGCTTGACAATGACATCCAAGATATTAGAGACTTGAGCGAAGAAGATGTTGAAGCCATCGGAGTTAACGAGCTATTGTTTGACGATCTTGAAGATTACGGTTTTCACGTACCAGATCTTTCTGAAGTTCTACCAAATTGGAGCGGCTCTAATTTAGCCGGCGGCGCCCGAGGTGAATGCATGGCTGAAGTTGAGATACTTGGTGCAGCGCAGGGACTGACGTTCAATCATGTTGACGAATTCATTTATGAAGGTAAGAAAAGGTATTCTGAAGATGAAGTGCTGACAGAGGCATCTCTTCGCAGTTATATAAGAGAGTTATTGGTCGAGGCGACGGAGCTTCCAAAAGAATATTTTACTGCTATAGACAACGCGGTGTCGGCTTCTAAGTTTTGGGAATTCCCGAATTCTCAGGAAGATATTGATTATTACAAGTCAGCAGCTGGCGGTGTAATGGCTACACCCGCTATAGAGGCCCTGAGTGATGCTCTAGAGCAATCGATGAAAGAAGTTGGGTTGGACATGGACATATTAGTAAGGTCCCATGACACAGACGATCTGATGGGTATGTCGCTTCATCCCGATCATCCTGCTTGGCCTGATCGATGGTTGGTCGATGCGAAGTGGTATGTCTCCAAAGAGCGCCCTGACAGAAATACAATCGACATAGAGGTTATGACTTCCGAGGATGAAGATGACATAGCTTCCGCACTAGATCCTGCCGCGCTAGTTAGACACATCACCCAAACAATCAGGCATGAGCTTGTCCACTATCACCAGATGAAAAAACAAGCGATGAGCAAGGGTCTTGATGATTCTGGCGCGTTTGAAGAAATGCTTAACGATCCGAAGCAGATACCAAAGGGAGACTCAAGCGATCCCGAATGGCAAAAGAAGTACTTGAGGTCTCATATTGAGATTGATGCTCATGCTCATGACGGTGCTGAAGAACTGGTCGCGGCGTATAACGAGGATCAGATAAACAGCATTCTGCGTGGAAAGATAGACTTGAATGATCGCAAGTTGCCCAATGCTATCCGCCATTATGTCGAGGTGTTAGGTCAGAATGATAAAGCTACCCAAAAGTTTATGAGCAAGTTGTACACGCAAGTACAGAGCATGAAAAATAGATAGTGTTGTAGATATTTAAGGTATGAGGTTATAGACATGAGTGTTTTAAGACAATTTATTAGAGAAATAATGCTTGAGCAAGCCACTCCAGGTCCGGCTGCGACTTCCGCACAGGCCTTCGCACCCCCTAAGGGTCAATGGGTTTCTGTTGAGACTGGAGACCCTATGAGAGATGTCATCGTTGATGAGCTTTTCGACATATTGCAGTCGACTTATGAACCTATTGGCGGGCACTTCAAGGTTAGCGCTCCTAAGGATCTAGAGAGATATAAGTACTGGGTTGTCGCCGACGTAGATAACGACCCGCAGCCTGATGTTGCCCTCTTCGCCAAGCCTGATATTGGGGGTACAAAGATGGGGGCCGCCGCTAACGATGGTTCGGCCGCCGCCGCAAACGCCTATAAGGATAAGTCTTCAGAGCTAAGAGCAGGTGGTTCTATTGGAACTGGCAGTAATTGGTGGGGAGAAGTTAGCGGGAAACCTGCTTATGCAATGTTGAAGCGAGGTGCTCCAGCTGTTGAGGACCAAGCAAAAGTGATGCAGCTTCTAGATGGGGACGACGTCATCTGGCACGGAGCTCATCCTGACCCCAACGCTCCAGCCCTCTTTAAGAGTGTCAATGGATGGTACACTAAGAAGTTCGGATCGAAAGAATCGACGAAAATTATATTAGGTTCCCCAGCGCTGTAAGATATGAATATTTTAAGAAAATACATCAAAGAGATTCTACTAAAAGAGAATGAGTACAACTGGAGTACCGCCAGCAAGAAGACAATGCTTCTAGACAAGCCTGGGATGGAAGATTCAGACAAAGATAATCAAGAAGAGTATCTTAAGAGCATGGGTCTGATGGAGTCTGTGTTGAAACCACAAGAGATTCTTATTCCTGGACCACCGACTGAGACACAAAGGGTGTCTGAATTACCGCTTATCCAGAATCAATATAGAAATAGGAGAGCCCCAGAACAACTTCAGGCGGCTCTTGATGAATCTTCTTCCGAGCTTTTCAACGCTATAGTAAAATCAGCTGGCCACCCGTGCGCTATGGGGTTGATAAAAGATTTACGTGCCGGGACAATCGACACCATAAAGAACCACAAAGATCACTTTGGGTCTGAGAGACCTGCGGAGCTAGCTTCCAGAATAGGGTACCCCTTTGAGGTTGATTACCTCGAGTCGGCACAGACCCCTTCGTATCCTTCAGGCCATGCAGCTCAGGCATACTATACTGCTTTTATGTTAGGCGATTTGTATCCAGATCTCTCTGAGTCGTTCATAGACTTAGCAGAAGTGATAAGCGACTCAAGAGTCGACAGGGGTGTACATTTCCCGTCTGATATTTCGGCTGGAAAACAACTCGCAGAAGTTCTGTACGAAATGACTAAGAGGCACATGTGAGTGATCTATTAAAGAGCTACATTCGAGAAGTTTTGAATAAAGACAAAACTCGGGTCAGAGGTTACATGAAACCTGATTCGAGCTTTTTTACGCTTGAAGAATGGAAGTTAGCTGTTGAGCTGCTTTTAGACCTCCAGAAAGAGGGCGTCGATACTCGTGGGGGTCGCCATCCTGATCCTCGCCTCAACGCAATACTTGAGAGGTATTTCGGGTATCAGCTCAATGATGAGGTTGAACGATGGGACCTCTTAACAGAGAAGAATGTTCTTGACTTCATAGAAGATTTTGTCAACCACAGGTTCTGGGGCTTGAAAAAAGAGTTTGGGCACTACTTTCCTGATATAAGCCGACTAAGGTTTGCTTATTTCTATTCTCGCGGTGATATGGAGCCGTATGTTTTGTTAGATGATGAATTCACAGAACAAATTTACGGTAGCGTATACAATCCAAAAGTGCTTTTGCACTATACTACTGCAAAGGGAGTAAAGAGGATTCAAAAAGCGATTGACACTGGGGAGTTGTTTGACATATCCACTTTCACTGTTGCGGAAAGACCTTTTTTCCGACCAGAGTCTAACCTTGTCTTGAAGATATCAGGAAATGTACGAGCAGGTTTTAGAAGTGACATTAAATCTATGGCTGTAAGTAGCGGCAGGAGAGCATGCAACCTGTATCGCTTAGAGTACCCTAGCGAAGAGTTTAATAACATCTGCTATGAGCTTGAAACATGTGATGGTGAAGTTAAGACGTCACTCTGGAATGAGTATATAGCCACACCCATAGAAATCCTTGATGTGATGGAGGTCCGGATATGAGCGAGTGTTTTGACTTGAGCGGAAATACGCCTCTGATACGGATCAGTGACCGCTTGTACGGGAAGCTTGAGACCTATAATCCGTCTGGCTCAGTTAAGGACAGGATGATATGCTATGTTACGAGAAAAGCTTTAGAGAGGGGTGACATCAAGGACGACTCTATCCTGTGTGACGCGACAAGTGGCAACACGGGCATTGCGCTTAGCATGGTCGCTGCATCTTTGGGCTTGAAGTGTGTGATATTTATGCCGTCAAATATGTCTGAAGAGCGAAAGCAAATGATGAAAGTTTATGGCGCCGAGATCATTGATGCTCCTCCCGATGATTTTACAAAAGCGATTGAGATGAGAGACAAGTTCCTCTCCACTAACCAGCGTGCATGGTCTCCTAATCAATTTCATAACCCAGAAAACGTTGAGTGTCACTTCAGTACTACTGCTCCAGAAATACTTGGGGATGTTAATAAACTCGGCATGGGTTGGTCCGCGTTTATACACGGCTCAGGTACCGGGGGTACTATAGAGGGTGTGAGGAGCTTTTTGAAAAAAACTGGGTTATCAACGAAGGTCGTGATGGTCCAACCTCAAGATTCTCCGCACGGTATCCAGGGTATCGCAGACGGAAAAGAGTTCCTCGCTCTAGACTGTGATATGGACGAGATAGTGAGGGTGGAGACGTCAGAAGCAATAGAGAGAGCAAAAAGATTTGCTTCTGAAACAGGGATCTTAGTCGGGATTAGCGCTGGAGCGAATATTTTGGCTAGTGAGAGGTGGATCGAAGCAAATGACCCCCTCGGAACTGTGGTCACGATGCTTTGTGACCGCGGAGAAAGATACATGTCCATTTACAGCGAGGAAACCTGAAGTGGATGTCACTATAAACGGAGCTCCTTTGGTTGTGAAGCTGGCTGATGACGAATCCTCTAGAATTAGCGGATTAATGAACGCTCTGGCACTTGATGAAGACACTGGCCTACTTTTTCGCTGGCCAAACTCGGAGCCCCGTTCATTCTGGATGAAAGACACCTCAATTCCCCTTGACATTGCTTACATCGCTGAAGACGGTAAGATTATAAACATAGAGCCGATGGAGCCATTCAGTTTGAAATCTGTTCTATCATCCGAGCCTGCAGTTTGTGCGCTAGAAGTGAATAGAGGCTGGTTCGATAAGAATGGTGTCATCCCAGGTCATGTAGTACATGGTGTTTTTAACGATATGCCGAAATTAAGCGAAAGTGCCTTGATAAAAGAAGCAGATAAGTTCCGGTTATCTGCGAAAGATTTTTACTATCAGGATGTGGTTGATCCCGTAGTCGACGATGTTTTGAGTTTTTTACCTAACAGGATGCCTAATGAGGAGCTAGAGTATTCTAGCGAATATTCATGGCCTTACCCTGTCAACATCGACGCCTGGGCAGAGAACTGGGGAGAAGACTCGATTCCAGCGTTTGACGTCGAAATCATGATTGTCCCTGTGTCATTCTCGATAGATCATCCTGGGTGGAACATTAACGGCTCTGCTGGAGAGGGCTCTTACATGCCTGGAAATGTTCAGATTGAGATTCAGGTCCGACCCGGTACCGACATTGGTGCTGGGCTTGTAATGGAGCTAGAGTCTGAGCTGGCGAATGTTGTCGCTCATGAAATACATCACCTCACACAAGATGGTGGACCCCTTGAACGACCTAATTGCCCCCTAACACCTTCAAGCGCCAGCGGTTCGTATTTTGATTACTTTACTAGCGCTTGTGAAGTACCTGCTTTCCTGATAGGGTTTAGGGCGCAAGCCGCCAGAACAGGAAGCTCTGTCGACGAACTTATTTCAGGATATTTAGAGAACCAAGTCACAGCAGACCTAATATCAGGACAAGAAGCTGATAAGATCGCTGGCAGGTGGCTGAATCATGACCTTTGGTCAAAGCAATAAGGAGTACCTATGTTCCCCATATTCTACGAAAATTCAAAACTACCAGTCTATCTATCGAAGATTGTCCCGATCAACGTTTGGGCTTTCTCTTTTGCGATATGGGTCGTTTGTCGGGGAGAAATGAGCGCGCGGACAAGAAATCATGAGACCATACATTACAGGCAACAGCTCGAGATGTTGTTTGTGTTCCAGTGGGTGCTGTACGGCTTATTTCATCTCTGGGGTCTTTTGAAGTACCGTGACGGCCAGAAGGCGTATTACGAGAATCCTTTCGAGAGAGAAGCCTACGATAACGATGAAGATTTTGGGTATCTTTTTAGGCGTAAACACTACGCATGGATCCCGTATATTTTTAAGAAAGGATCGAGGTCGTAATGAATAAATTTAGAGTCGGAATGCCAGTCTATCACTATATGCAGATGAACAAAGTCGGCACAATCGTAGCAGTAGAAGATGTCCCGCTTAGCAGGATGCAGTATTCTACAGGCGGAACGCCGTCTGTCATGAGGAAAGCAAGAGTTCGTTACCCCAATGGTGAAGAAGTACTCCACAGTTTTGCCGACCTTATGAGAGCTGATCTAGATTAGTGTAAATACTAGGGCTTTGCTCTAAAATAAAATATGCTTAAAAGTAAAGTAAAAAGCAAAGTAAAGAAGAAAGCAAAGAGAGTTGTAACAGGCGCTTTCGTGATGTTCTGCGCAGCTCTCGTTTTTGGTTTAGGATGCTTTGCTGAAAAAAATGTGGAGAGGTATTAGTGTTAGTTAGAGAAGCAGCTCCGGGTGATATTTTAGTAGCAACAGGATGGGACGTCATGGCTTCTAATAAGTTATCTTCACAGACACTCGGGTACCTAATCCCCCATGGCGGTCACCACAAAAGAGCCGCGGAAGCAGGCTACACTATCAATTTGTTATATGTGGGACCCACTAAGGTCACTGTGGGAGAAACGAATTCGTTAGGCAACCTGCAGGGTAGTTGGCCGAAAGTCGTAGAGAGAAGAGTCAAAAAGATGCATAGTTTTTTAACTGATAGGGGAGATTTGGTCGCGTTGAGCGGATATGACTTTCGCTACTTTTCTCCCTGTAAAGCTAGCTAACTTAGATTATTATAAAATCATACCGGCTGATAGCTCAATCAGGTCAGAGCAGCTGTCTCATAAACAGCAGGTTCTGGGTTCAAGTCCCAGTCAGCCGACCATTCATGGAGGGAAGTGAAGTTGATACATCTGTCTTTTAGCCCTCCAAAAGACGTAGCAGTTGCCGTTTCAGGCGGGTGCGATTCAATGGCTGTCTTGGATTTCTTACGTCGTTCAAGAAATGTGACTGCCCTTCATTTTAATCATGGAACGCCCAACGCAGATGCCTATGAAAGGCTTGTGGAAAAATACTGTACAGACCACAATATACCTTTAATTGTAGGCGCTCTAGAAGAAGTTCCTGACGATGGAGTGTCTTTAGAGGACTTCTGGAGGAGGGAAAGATACTCTTTTTTTGAAGAGTCGCACGGTCTACTTCCTGTAATTACATGCCACCACCTCGATGATGTGGCTGAGACCTGGCTGTTCACCTCTTTACATGGTACTCCAAGGCTTATTCCCTCTAGAAGAGACCTTTATCTGAGGCCCTTCCTCGAGACTAGAAAGGCTGTCTTCGAAGACTGGTGCAGTCGCAAAGGGGTTCCGTATATGGAAGACCCAAGCAACGAAGATACTCGATTCATGCGCAACTATATCCGCCACGAGCTGATGCCAAAAGCACTAAGGGTAAATCCTGGGCTACACAAAATCTTACGAAAGAAGATTGTTACAGCTGAAAGCAAATACGCTGAACAAGCTTGGGAGCCAGAGTGGGTACTTAGCAATTATGAGGCTACTTGATGTATACCGTAGCTGTTGGTGACTTGATCAGATTTAAGCCTAAGTTTTATGGACCTGACACTCCAGATCAATGGGAGGGAGTAACTGGGATTATTTTAGAAGTCATCGAAGCCGACGGGTCTCAATCCGGCTTGAACGTATTGGCCAGCCACCCTGAAGAACCCGCACCCATCCCTGTTTTCGCTTTTATAGACGATGTAGAATTAATTAAAATGGACAACGTAGAATAGGAGACATTGTAATGTTTAAGAGATGCTTGAATATACCAAGGGAGCAATCACAATTTATAAGCCTGACGTTTCTGGCATTTGGCTTATTCGTAATGTTCGGCATGCCAAACCCTTTATACGGTGTAGCAATGATCGGCATTTCCTGCTGGATCCTGATGATGAGCGAGTCATTACTTCACGCTCGCGTGCAGTTAGAAATGTCACACGCATTAGAGAATCTAAGAAAAAAGCAGGAAGCAGAAGTCCAGGAACTCCTTTACTTTTTAAGAGACTCCAAGATATCTGCACAGCCGTTTGATTCCATGGACGGTGCAAAAAGACTCTGCGAACACATAAGCTATCCCGCTATGGTCTTGACAGCTAATCACCAAATAATCAAAGCGAACGAGCTTATGCATGATACCCTTGGGTGGCAGCACAAAACCCTCAAAGGAGTCGCCGCTCATTACATAAACGTTCCTGCTGTGATGTCAAGAATAGGCGAGCTTATGGCTCTACCAGAGAATGCAAAAAGAAAGTCGATGGTAACTCAATACGCTTACATGCACAAGACAGGTAGCAAGGTGTTCGGTCAAATGGACGCTCATGAGATTTCTCCCACAGGCTCTTTAGAGGGGTTCTTTGTAGTCTTCCACCCAGAAGATGAATGTGCTATGAGCGCTGAAGAAGTCAAAAACTTGGCTACATAATTAATCATTTTTTTAGAAAGTCGTGCAAAAAAGCTCACTATATGGTATAATCTATATGTTGGTGGGGATAAGGACCACCTCGCTTTTTGAAAACTAATACGCGCTCTTAGCTCAGCTGGATAGAGCATCGGCCTTCTAAGCCGAGGGTCGCAGGTTCGAGTCCTGCTCGGAGTACCACATGGGGGTGTATCTCCTCCGTCTTATAAGCGGTAGAAAGAGTAACTGGTCACACGTGGGTTCAAGTCCCACCTCCCCTACCATTTTATGAAACTATTTAAATAAGAGAGCACTACAAAGGAGAAATAATGCCAACAAAGGGACAAAAGAAATATATTGAAGAATATGAAAAATATAAGGA
>MDTC01034798.1_pt1 | contig 26230 bp, 26 predicted proteins | sample 811181 | NCBI WGS metagenome assembly MDTC01 (sample SAMN05326644, study PRJNA326480) | marine metagenome | isolation source: seawater | place: Pacific Ocean: North | collected 2011
ATTCGTTAACGTCTTTAAATTTTCGCATCTCATGTGTCCCTCATTTGTTTACACAGAAAGGTTTCTAAAAAATTTGTATAAAAAAACCTTATCTTTTCGCATTTAAAGTTTTTTTTACTTTATGTAAAGAAAAAAATGACTACCAGCCTATTGTAATCTGCCTAGATATTCCCATATAAGATGTATGATAAAAAATACTAATTCTACCGTCCCACAGCTCAAAATAACTGACTTTGAGGACCGATCTTTGATAATAGTGGATGATGATGATCCGTTAAGAGGCAGATTGTCTAGAGCAATGGAAAAAAAAGGTTTTTTGGTCAAAGAAGCCAAAAGTGTTGAAGAAGGCTTAAATATCGTGAGAAAAACAACTCCAAAATTTGCAGTTGTTGACCTTAGACTTGAAGACGGAAACGGATTAGATGTAATAAAAGAACTCTCTAAACTGAAAAATGACTGTAGAATTGTGATGCTTACAGGATACGGTAATTTACCTACTGCAGTTGCAGCTGTAAAGGCTGGAGCCATTGATTATATAGCAAAACCAGTCGATGCCGACGACGTAGAATCTGCTTTGTTGGCCTCTCCCGAGTCGAAAGCAAAACCACCTGAAAACCCAATGTCAGCTGATAGAGTAAAATGGGAGCATATACATAGAGTCTTTGAATTATGTAATAGAAACGTCTCTGAGACGGCTAGAAGACTTAAAATGCACAGAAGAACACTTCAAAGAATACTATCAAAAAGATCGCCTAGATAATTATTGTATATAACTTTTGATTTTTTGAACTTTAGATAAAATGAAAGTCATGAGTAGAATCTTGAAAAGCTCTGCTAATAAAAATGGTTGAGCGCCTAACTTAAATATCGGTTTTTCCCATCCTATTAATAAACCTAACCAAATTAAACCAAGAATATAAATGAAACTTATTGCAAAACTTAACTTTAAAAAATTTAATAAAATATTTTTACTATATGTAAATTTTCCTGCAAAAAAGACAGCAAACAAGAAACCAATTAAATACCCCATAGTCGGACCCGTAAAGTATATAAAGCCAACTCCTTTTTCTGGGGTTCCAGAAAAAACAGGTAAACCAAAAATACCTTCTAAAAGATATAAAGTAACCGTGGCAATCCCTAATTTCCATCCAAAACTAACTCCAATAAATAATACAACAAAAGTTTGCATTGTCATCGGCACAGGGTAAAAAGGTATTTTTATTTTCGATGAAATAGCTATCAAAACTGTACCCATTAGTGCAAGAAAGATATATTTTACAAGACGTGAGTAATTTGTACTTTTTACTATTTCCATATAATATTATTTTACTTTTTTTTAAAATTAAATCTAGTTATTTGTTAATTGTACAAAAACATCCTCTAAATCACCCTCTTCTGTAGCAATATCTAATATTTCTAAGTTATTTTTTTTTAAAAACGCTAAAATATCCTCAAATCTATTAGAGTTTTTTTCGTAAATAGCCGTTATAGTTTTGTCTTCGTTAAGATGAAACTTTATATTGTCTAATTTCAAACTTGTTATTTTACTGCTATCTTTTACCTGAAAAGTTACTCTTTTCGTTTTAATTCTGTCTAAAAGTTTTTGAGTAGTATCAAGAGCCACTAAGCTTCCTTTATCAATAATTGCTATCCTGTCACACATTTCTTGCGCTTCAAAAAGATAATGTGTAGTTAAAATTATAGTAACCCCGGCTTTATTTAATTCTTTTACATTTTCCCAAAGATTTTTCCTTAAGTCGACATCCACACCAGCTGTGGGTTCGTCCAAAACTAAGATCGGCGGCTGATGAACCATTGCTTTTGCGATTAGAAGTCTTCTCTTCATACCACCAGATAAGCTTCTTGAATAAGCATCAGCTTGATCTTCTAAAGAGACCATTTTTAGAATTGTTTCAGTTATTCGGTCTTTTTTTGGAACACCATAAAGGCCCGCTTGGAGCTCAAGTAATGTTTTAGGACTAAAAAATGCATCGAGGTTTACTTCTTGCGGAACTATGCCAATAGACGCTCTAACTTGTCTTGGGTTTTCGTCAATATCAAATCCCCAGACATTTATTTTACCTTCGCTTTTAACAACGGTTCCACCTAAGATACTAAGAAAAGTTGTTTTTCCAGCTCCATTTGGCCCCAACAAGCCAAATACTTCACCCTGCCTAACTTCAAAATTAATATTATTCAAAGCTTTAGTGGGGTTTTTATTTTTCGAATATACCTTAGTTAAATTTTCAACAGTTAATGCAATTTTATTCATAGTTTATTTAATGGTCAGTAAAAATATAAGGTATTATATATATATGAGTTCTTTAAAAAAAACAGATCATTTTTATCTTATTGATGGTTCCGGATATATTTTTAGAGCCTATTATGCTTTACCACCCCTTTCAAGAAAAAGTGATGGGCTACCTACTGGAGCAGTAAGTGGATTTTGTTCAATGTTATTTAAATTATTAGAAGACTCTAGATCTGATGACTCAATTCATAAACCAACACACTTTGCTGTTATATTTGATTCAGCCAGAAAAAATTTTAGAAACGATATTTACAGTGAGTACAAAGCTAATAGAGCTGAAGCACCCGATGATTTAGCGCCTCAATTTGAATATATAAGAAAATCAGTAAAGGCATTTAATCTCCCTTCAATAGAACTTCTTAATTATGAAGCAGATGATCTTATAGCAACATACGCAAAACAAATTACAAAAGCCGGAGCAAAAGTAACAATAATTTCATCTGATAAAGATTTAATGCAATTGGTATCAAGCAAAATTAGATTATATGACCCGATGAAAAGCAAAATAATTGGAGAAAAAGAGGTTTTAGAAAAATTTGGTGTAAAACCAAATCAAGTTATAGACGTTCAGTCTTTAGCAGGAGACTCATCAGACAACATTCCTGGTGTGCCAGGAATAGGTGTAAAAACAGCAGCAGAATTAATTAATAAATATAAGACTTTAGATACTCTGTTAAAAAAAGCCTCTGAAATTCCTCAAAATAAAAGACGCGAAACATTATTAACTAATAAAGATAAAGCGTTATTGAGCAGACAGTTAGTCACATTAAAAGACGATGTGCCTGTAAAGGATGACCCAAATAGTTTTATATTTAAAGATATAAATAAAAAAAACCTCTTTAGATTTTTACGAGATATGGAATTTAACAGATTATTAAGTCAAGCGATAAGCTTTTACGGCGAAGATAATACAGAATATCCAGATAGAGATTTAAAGAAGGTAAAAACTTCAAAAATAGATAGCAAGCTTTATAAAAGTATTTTAAATGAAAAAGATCTAGATAAATTGATAAAAAATTTAAATGAAAAATCAATTATTTCGGTAGACACAGAAACATCATCTTTAAATCCATTAGAAGCAAAATTAGTTGGAATTTCATTTAGTTATGGTCCTAACGAGGCATATTATATTCCATTAGCTCACACAAAAATTAAGACTTTGAAAAAAGAGTTGGTTTTAAAAAAACTTAAATTAATTCTAGAGGACCCAAGTATTAAAAAAGTTGGTCAAAACATGAAGTATGATTTTATAGTTTTAAAAAATTATGGAATAGAGGTTGGGCCAGTTGAGGACACAATGTTGCTTTCTTATACTTTAGATGCTGGAAATAACAGACATAATATGGATACACTTTCGGAGATACACTTGGATCACAAAACTATCACATATAAAGAAGTTGTAGGCACAGGAAAAAATCAATTAAACTTTGCTGATGTAGAACTAATTGAAGCTACAAAGTATGCCGCAGAAGATGCGGATATAACTTTAAGACTTTATAATCTTTTGTCGGAAAGGGTCAGTAATGAAAAACTTAATAAGATCTACGAAACATTAGAAAAACCAATGATAAAACTGTTATCAAAATTAGAGATAAACGGAATAAAGGTTAATGATATATATTTAAAAAGATTATCTAAAAAATTCGAAGAAAAATTGAAAAAAATAGAAAAAGAAATTTACAAAGTTTCAGGTAAGGAATTTAATATTGGCTCACCCAAACAACTTGGAGAAATAATTTATAATGATTTAAAGATCGCAAAATTAAAAAAAACAAAAAAAGGAAGTTTGGCCACAAGTGCAAAAATTTTAGAAGATTTAGCCCTAACTGGTCACAAGTTTCCTAATTTAATTCTTGAATGGCGACAAGTATCAAAATTGAAAAGCACTTATACAGATGCCTTACAAGAGCATATTAATAAAAAAACGAATAGAGTGCATACTTCATTTCTTTTGGCAGCCACTAATACAGGAAGACTTGCGTCAAGCGATCCTAACTTACAAAATATTCCTATAAAAACCCCTGATGGAAAAGAAATTAGAAAGGCATTTGTAGCCGAAAAGAACAACGTGCTCATTTCTGCAGACTATAATCAGATTGAAATGCGCATACTCGCAGATATGGCAGATGTCAAAGAATTAAAAAAAGCATTTAAAAACAATCAAGATATTCATACTTTAACTGCTAGCCAAGTTTTTGGGATTCCGATAAAAGAAATTAACGATGATTATAGAAGAAAAGCAAAAGCAATAAATTTTGGAATCATTTATGGTATTACTCAATATGGTTTAGCTAAACAAATTTCAGTGTCAAATCAAGAAGCTTTAGAATTTATTAATGCTTATTTTAAAAAATTTCCTGAAATTAAAGACTATATGAATTCAACAATTCAAACTTGCAGAAAGCAGGGCTATGTTACCAATATATTTGGCAGAAGAATTCACCTTAGAGGAATAAATGATAAAAATTTTAGTGTCAGAAGTTTTCAAGAAAGAGCTGCAATCAATGCTCCTATTCAAGGATCAGCAGCAGACATTATAAGACTTGCAATGATAAAATTAGATAAAGCAATAGAGGAAAATAAAAAATTTAAAGCAAAAATGTTGCTTCAAATACATGATGAGCTTATTTTTGAATGTTCAACAAAAGATGAAGATTATGCTAAATTAACTATTAAAGAAGCTATGAGGTCAATATCTAGCTCGGAACACCATATGTTTTCAATACCGCTAGAAGTGAGTATAAACTCTGGAAACAACTGGGGAGAAGCGCATTAATTTGATGTATAAACGCCTAAATTTTGACAATTTAATTATAATTATTAAAATATTATATGGTTCATACAATTGCATTAGTAGATGACGACCGAAATTTGCTTACCGGAATAAGCATTGCTTTAGAAAGAGAAGGTTTTAAAGTTCAAACTTATATTGATGGAGAGACAGCATTAAATGGTTTAACAAGGAATCCTCCAGATTTAGCTGTCGTAGATATTAAGATGCCAAGAATGGATGGCGAGGAACTTTTAAAACGTTTGAGAAAAAAAATGTCTATACCTATAATTTTTTTAACCTCTAAAGATGACGAGGTAGACGAACTACTTGGATTAAAGTTAGGCGCAGATGATTTTGTTAAGAAATCTGGTGGATTTTCAATGAAAGTATTAATTGAAAGAATTAGAGTTCAATTAAGAAAAAAAACAGAAGTTGTAGATGAGTCAAAAAACCTTATTTCACATGGCAAACTTAAGTTAGACCCCTCCCAGTTAGAATGTGAATGGAACGGAATATCTTTGCCAGATAAATTAACAACTACTGAATTTTTAATTGTAAAAGAATTGGCTAAGAGACCAGGTGTCATTAAAGAAAGAGCTCATTTAATGGATATTGCATATAAAGAAAATACTGAAATAGAAGATAGAACAATTGATAGTCACGTTAAGAGAATAAGAAAAAAATTTAAGAAAGTTGATGAAAAATTTTCTGCAATTGAAACACGATACGGAAGTGGATATAGATGGAATGTTAGTTAATGAAAAGAAAAAAATCAGCCTCTATTCTAAGAAAATTTTTATTATTTAATCTTCTTGTATTTTGTATTCTTGGATTATTTACACTTCTTTATTTAAAAGCAATTCAACCAAATTTAGTTAAGCAAAGAACTTACGATCATATTATTGTCATTAAAAATACATCTGATCATCTCGAAAGATTAAATATTGAGTTTAATAAAGAAAGTATCAAAACATTTTTATTATCTACTAGATTTCTTTTTCAAAGCCTGGATCGAGTGCAGTTTTTTAACTTGGGTGGAGATAAAATTGGCGATACTAATATTTTAGATTTAGATCAAAATGTTTTTTCCAAAACAGATTTAATCATTGAGGAAAATATTGATGGTAGTGAAAAAAAAGATAAAAAAATTAGTCAAAATTTTTTAAAAACTTCAGACACACAGAATCAAAATTTAATAAAGCAGACAATCTTAAACAATTTTCAAAATAAACCTATCGTTCTAGAAAATAGAGTCAAACAAAATTTTTTTGTAAGCACTTTGGATGCTGTAAATATAAAAGAAAAGAAAGCCGGTTATATAATAGTAACAGAACAGGCAAATGATATTTTATTTGCTGTTGAAGAAAGAAAAAATTTTATAATTAGAACTGTATTAGCTGTTGCGTTAGTAATTTTAATTTTTTCTCTTTTCTTAAATAAGTATATTCTGAAGCCAATTAAATTTTTAGTAATGTTTACAGAGGCAATAAAGCTAAAAGCAGATAAGCCAATTAATGTAAAAAAATTTTTTGTTCGAGAAGATGAAATTGGTAAATTAACACAATCTATTGATGAAATGACAACTGAGTTACAAAAAAGAACTAAAAGAGCAGAAACCTTTTCAACTGACCTTGCTCATGAAATTAGAAATCCATTAGCTTCTTTAAAGGGAGCGTCTGAATTGATTCATAAAACAGGACACCAAGAAGAAAGAGAAAAACTATTAAAAATTATGAACCATGATGTCGAGAGAATTGAAAGACTAATTACAGATTATACGCAGATGTTAAAAGATGAGGCATCTTTATCAGGTGAGAAAATGAGTAAAATTGATTTAAATATAATTATAAGTAATGTTGTTGAAGATTTTAAATCCAATTTATCTAATCAAAATAAAAATATAGACATAAATTTTTATAATAAAAGTAAAAAAAATAATTTTGTAATTGGTATCGAAAATCGATTGGAGCAAGTAGTGGCAAACTTGTTGGATAATTCAATCTCATTTAGCAAAGAAAGTGATAAAATTGAAATTGAAATTAATGAAATTAGTAATAGTTTTATTATTTTAGTGAAAGATGAAGGACCTGGCTTTAATGAAAAATCTACTCAAAAAATATTCAAGAGATTTTATAGCAACAGACCTACAAAGTTTGGAGAACACTCAGGTCTTGGTTTGAATATAGTAAAGAATATTGTTGAACTTCATAAAGGGAGAATATCAGCATCTAATAGAACCGATGGAAAAGGAGCTCAAATAGAAGTTCTTTTACCTAAATTTTTGTAGTTTTGTTCCTTGATTAGATTAAATTATATTGTTAAAAGACAGTCAAATTATGTCAGAAGATTTTAAAGTTAAAGATATTAATCAAGCAGATTTTGGAAGAAAAGAAATTTCATTAGCAGAAACTGAAATGCCAGGACTAATGGCATTAAGAAAAGAATATAAAGAAAAAAATCCTTTAAAGGGAGCAAAAATTTTAGGTTGTTTGCATATGACTATTCAAACTGCGGTTTTAATAGAAACTCTAGTAGCATTGGGAGCCGAGGTAAGATGGTCTTCTTGTAATATTTTTTCAACACAAGATCATGCAGCCGCAGCCATGGCAAAAGCCGGCATACCCGTTTTTGCGTGGAAAGGTGAAACTGAAGAAGAGTATTGGTGGTGTGTTAAGCAAACAATAGAAGGAAAAAAAGACTGGAAACCAAACATGATTCTAGATGACGGTGGAGATCTTACGGCTTTAATGCATAAAGAATATAAAGAATTATTAAAATCTATTAAAGGTGTTTCCGAAGAAACTACTACCGGTGTACTTGCTTTAAAAAAAATGGAGACACTAAAAACTTTATTAATACCAGCAATAAACGTAAACGACTCAGTTACGAAATCTAAATTTGATAATTTATATGGATGTAGAGAAAGTTTAGTTGATGGAATTAAAAGAGCAACTGATGTCATGATGTCAGGAAAAGTCGCTATTGTTGCTGGATTTGGAGACGTTGGAAAAGGAAGCGCTGCCTCTCTAAGACAAAGTGGAGCTAGAGTGATGGTAACCGAAACAGATCCGATATGTGCTTTACAAGCAGCTATGGAAGGCTATGAAGTCGTTTTAATGGATGAAGCTATCAAACATGCAGACATAGTTGTAACAGCAACAGGAAATAAAGATATAGTTACCGCAGATCATATGAGAATGATGAAAGATAGAGCCATTCTTTGTAACATAGGACATTTTGATAACGAGATTCAAGTTGAGGCACTAAAAAACTATAAATGGGATGAAATAAAACCACAAGTTCATGAAATTGAATTACCTAGTAAAAAAAGAATAATTTTGTTAGCAGAAGGTAGACTAGTGAATCTTGGTTGTGCTACTGGCCATCCCAGTTTTGTTATGAGCGCTTCATTTACTAATCAAGTAATAGCACAAATCGAATTGTGGAATAATTCTGATAAATACGAAAACAAAGTTTATGTATTACCAAAACACTTAGATGAGAAAGTGGCCACTCTTCATTTAGAAAAAGTAGGTGCAAAATTAACTAAAATGTCAAAAGATCAAGCAGACTATATCAGCGTTAATTCATCAGGACCTTTTAAGCCGGATAATTATCGCTACTAGATTAGTAGCTAATGATTATTAAATCTTTAGATCACCTTCAATTAATTTCAGGGAAAATAGCAGACAAAGTTTCTGAAAAAGATTGTATCTTTTTAATAGGTGAAATTGGCGTTGGTAAAACAACTTTAACAAGAAGTTTAATTAATAATTTTCAAAAAAGAGAAGGCATTGAACTGACTGAAGTCTTAAGTCCTACTTTTAATCTTTTGTACGAGTACGATATTAAAAAATTGAAAGTAATGCATTATGACCTTTATAGAATTAAGAATAGCAATGAATTAAATCAACTAGGTATTTTTAAAGAAAATATAGACTCAATTAAAATAATTGAATGGCCTCAATTAATAGAAACGAATGTTACAGATAGACTGGAAATTTATTTAAGCTATGCTAGGGATGAAAATGAAAGAAATTTAATTCTTAAAGGAACGGGAAAGTGGAAAGAGTTTAATTTAAATGAATTATAAAATTAAAAAAATTTCAGGAGACGCTTCTTTCAGAGAATTTTATAGAGTTAAAAAAAATAATAAATCTTCAATAATTATCTTTGCAAAAAAAGAAAAATTTAAAAATTTGATTGTTTATTGTTTAGTTAATAAGATTTTAAATAAAAACAAAATTTCATCACCACAGTTGGTTAAAAATTATTATCAAGATAATATCATAGAAGTTACAGATTTGGGAGAAAAATCTTTTTACGAAAACATAAAAAATAAAAAAAATAAATTAACAGATTATAAAAAACTAATTGAAATTATTTTAAAATTACAAAAAATTAAACTTAAAAGAACTTATCGCTTTGGAAAAAAAAAAATAAAATTTACTAAATACTCTCTTAATCAATTACACAAAGAATCAGACTTATTTTTTGACTGGTATTTAAAATTTTTTGTTAGAAATAAAAACCTTTATAAAATTAAAAAAATATTAAGACAAGAACTTAATAATATTTATAAAAAAATCTATTTTAAAAATAATTGTTTTACTCATAGAGATTTTCATGCATCGAATATAATGGTAAATAAAAAAAAACTAGGCGTTATTGATAGCCAAGATGCGATCATAGGAAATCCTTTATATGATGTCGTTTCATTAATTGACGATGTAAGAATTAAATTATCCACTTCTCTACAAGACAGTTTGTTCAAGCACTACATTCTTGAGTCAAAATTTAAACCTAAAGATCAACCTTACTTAAAAAATGATTTTGATATCTTGTCTATTCAAAGAAATTTAAAGATACTTGGAATCTTTGTTCGTCTTTATAAAAGAGATAAAAAATCAAATTATTTAAAGTATTTACCTTATACTTGGGCGCTCATCGAAAGAAGAATGAAAAACCCCATTTTTAATAAATTAAACATGTTGTTTAAGAAACATCTACCTCTAAACAAATTGAAAAAAATTGGAAAAATATGAAAATAAAACACGGTATGATATTAGCGGCAGGACTAGGAAAGAGAATGCACCCCATTACTTTCAAAACTCCAAAACCATTAATACAAATAGGCAATAAAAACTTATTAGAAAGAGCCATAGAATTGTTGATCAATCATGGTGTGGAAGAAATAGCTATTAATGTTCATCATTTAGCTGATCAAATAAAAGATTTTATTAATGAGAGAAAATATAAAGCAAAAATTATAATTACTGATGAGAAACATGCACTGCTAGATACAGGAGGGGGAATACTCAACGCTACTAAATCTTTCAAAGAACCATTTGTAGTTGTTAATCCCGACACTTTATGGAGCGGGGCTTATTCGAATGAGTTGAAAAATTTAGAGAATCTTTATTATAAACAAAAAAAGTCTTGTTTGTTATTAGTTAATAAAAAGTTGAGTTTTGATAATTCTTTTAAAGGAGACTTTAATCTTTGTGACAACACAATTAGTAGGGACATTAGTAACGAATTCATTTTTACTGGACTTCAAATTTTAGATAAAAGTGTTTTTAATTCTATGACAGTTAAAATATTTTCTATGAATAAAATCTGGGACTATTTAATTAAAAACGATTATTTATATGGCGTTGAAAGTGAGCTAAAATTCTATCATTTAAACACAAAAGAAATGTACGAAAAAATATCAAACTTAAGAATTATTGATTAAAAATAATTGTCTTTGCTCTGTTTTCATCGAGATAATAATATTTTTTTATTTCAAGATTATTATCAAATTCTATAATCATAGGATTGCCCGTTGGAATTTCTAACTCGTTGATTTTTTCGTCAGATATTTTAAATAGATATTTACAAAGCGCTCTTAGTGAATTTCCATGAGCTGATATTAATACATTTTTATTTTTCTGAATTTGATTCTCTATTTCTTTTTTGTAGTAAGGAATTACTCTATCGTAAGTATTTTTTAATGATTCTGTAAACGGTATCATGCCAGTAGGTATTCCTACATTAAGAGGACTAAATAAAGATTTATTATTATCATCTTCGGTCATAGGAGGAGGGGCCACATCCCAAGATCTTCTATATTTTTTAAATTGTTCTTCACCAATTTTTTTTTTTGTTTCTTCTTTGTTTAACCCGGTTAAAGAACCATAATGCCTTTCATTTATTTCCCACGAAGTATTAAATTTATTTTCTAAATTATTTTCTTGAAGAATGGTTGTTAAAGTTTTAATCGCTCTTTTTAAAAAAGAAGTGTAAGAAACATCTATATCTATATTCAGCTTCTTTATTAAATGACCTGATTTTTTTGCTTCTAAAACTCCTTTTTCAGATAAATCAACATCCACCCAACCGGTAAATCGATTTTCTGCATTCCACACACTTTGACCATGTCTTGTTAATATTAATTTACTCATAATAGATAAATACTTAATAATATGTACTATATTACATTCGTAATGAAAAATAATTTCTTCAAACTATTTAAATACCTTTATTATCTATCACTAGTAATATTATTTATTTTGTACTTATATCCGGGCAGTATTATAGGATTTTTTTTATACGGCAATACAGCACAGCAACCAAATTTAGTCAGTAATCCAATCGGAATTTCAATTAATCATTTATTTTTTTTTATTTATTTGAGTATCTTAGGCTCGTTAACTAGGTTGAGAGAAAAAAAATTAATAAATAGCTTTCAGTTTTTATTTTTCATTTCAATTTTTCTGGAACTACTTCATCATTTTATTCCAAACAGATCTTTCGAGTATTATGACTTATTCGCCAATAGTACAGGCGTCATACTTATTTATACATTAAGTAATCTTTTTAAAAAAATTAGATAAAATGAAAATATTTAATAGTGTAATAATAATTTTATTAATCTTAAGCTCTAAAGTTGTAGCAGGTGAAATTTCAGGAATCTCTAACATAACAGACGGCGATACTATTAAAGTTTATAATAAATCTATCAGATTACATGGAATTGATACGCCTGAAAAAAAACAATTTTGTTATAAAAATTTGAAAAAATATAACTGTGGGAAAGAAGCAGCAGATGCATTGGCCAAAAAAATTAATAAAAATCCAGTAGTGTGCAAAGTACAAAAAAAATTAGATAGATACAAAAGATATATAGGCGTTTGTTTTGTTGAAGGGGTCAATCTTAACAAATGGATGGTAAGAAATGGCTACGCTGTAGCATATAGGAGATATTCCAAAGATTATATCAAAGATGAGGACTATGCTAAAAAAAATAAACTTGGTTTGTGGTCTGGTACTTTTACATATCCAGAAAAATGGAGAAAGCTAAACTAATTTCTTATATAAGTTAATTAGTGATTCATTTTAAAAAAAAAATAATACTTTTATTTTTACTTTTTTTATCTGCGTGCTCATCTATTCCCAAAAATACTCAAAATAGCTGCGCAATCTTTGAAGAAAGATATTTGTGGTACAAACATACAAAAGCCACATATAAAAAATGGGGTGTACCAATCCATATTCAATTAGCATTTATAAAAAAAGAAAGTGATTTTAATTGGCTGGCTAAACCTCCAAGACAAAAATTATTTAAAGTAATACCCTTTAAGAGACCGTCAAGTTCATTTGGATATTCTCAGGCTGTAGTCGGAACTTGGGATCAATATAAGCGGGAAACAGATAATCCTTTAGCTACAAGAGCAAGATTTAAAGACTCAGTTGATTTTATTGGATGGTATGTAAATAAAACTTCAAAGATATTGAAAATTTCTAAGAAGGATGCTTATAAACAATACTTAGCTTATTATAAAGGTTGGGGCGATTTTAAAAACTATTCAAAAGATAAAAAAGCTATCATTTACGCTAAGTCAGTTAGAGATATGGCAAATAAATACAGAAAACAACTTACCGTATGTAAAAAAAACCTAGATAAAAATAAATATATTATTTTTTAAGCTGTTTATTTAATTCAATTTCCACGGCATCGATTCTCTGCGTATTTTTACCCACGATTGAATAAATTGTTGGAATTACATACAAAGTAAAAAAAGTTGAAAATAACATTCCTCCAAATATTGTTATTCCTACTGTTAATCGACTTGCAGCACCTGGGCCTGAACCAATTATTAAAGGAAGAACACCAAATATTGTTGAGAGACTTGTCATTAAAATTGGTCTTAATCTTATTGTTGCAGCTTCAATAATAGCAACCTCAAATTTTTTTCCCTCTTTTCTGAGTTGATTTGCGAATTCAACAATTAATATTCCATTTTTTGCTGATAAGCCAATTAAAATAACTAAAGCTATTTGGCTATAAACGTTCAATGAAGATCCAACTACCAGTAAGCCTAACAAACCTCCAAGAATAGCCATAGGGACTGTAAGCATTATTGTAAAAGGATGTTTCCAACTTTCAAATTGTGCACACATTGCGAGATAGGCCGTTAAAAGCGCTAATACAAAGATAATATATAATTCATTGTTAGTTTTCTTATATTCTTCGCTCTCTCCTTTGTAAGCTATTTTTGCTTTAGGTGTGTTTTCATCAACTGTTTTTACTAAAAACTTTAATGCTTCATCCAAAGAGTAGTCACCAACCAGTCTTGCTGATATAGTTACAGCTTTTTGTCTGTTATATCTCGCTAGAAAAGGAGATTGTCCTTCTTCATTATAAGAAACCAAATTAGAAACTGATACTAGTTTATTATTATTTTTTGATCTGACAAAAATTTTACTAATACTATCTGGTTCTTGTCTATCTTTAATGTCTCCTTGTAAAATGATTGAATATTCTTTACCGTCGCTTGTAAACTGAGTTACAATTTTTGAACCAAATATTGTTTCAATAGTTTTTCCTATATCTTCTGTGGAAACACCTAAATCTGCAGCCTTTTTTTGATCAATTTTGACGTTTAATTGTGGTTTATTTAAATCAAAATCATCTTGTACAGATGCTAATCCTGGATTCTTTCTGGCTTCTTTTTTAATTATATTTTTCCATTCAATTAATTGTTCGTATGTATTTCCAAGTAGCACAAACTGAACAGGACTTTGAACGCCTCCTGTCCTAATACCTTGAGGCATAATCGGAAAAGCCAAAACGCCAGGCACGCGGCCAATTTTTCCAAAAGACTCTCTCATAATTTTAACGCCGTGACGATCTCTTTTTGACCATGGTTCTAGTAGAACAATTATAAACCCACTGTTAACTTGTTTTGAAGACTTACCAAATCCAGGAACACGCATTATTAACTTTCTATATTCTCCTTTACCCACCTCAGGTAATAACAATTTTTCAATATCTTCAGCTTTAGACTTTGTAAAATTAAAACCTGACCCTTGTGGGGCTTTAATTATAACAAAGAAAGCTCCCCTATCTTCCGGGGCTATTAATTCTTTTGGAGTATAATTGAAAAAAAAAGCCGTTAAAGCTAGAGTGCCCATTAAAAAGGATATGATTATTTTTTTTTTATTAATCCAGGTTGTTAGCGATGTTTTGTAAGAGTTGGTAACGCCTTTCAAAAATACTTCAAATTTTAATACCACATTAGTTTTTTTCATATTTTTTTTGAGAAATTTGCTTCCCAACATCGGACTTAATGAAAGAGCAACAAAGCTTGAGATAATTACTGCTGAAGCTAAAGTAATAGCTGTTTGAGTAAATAACACACCGGTAATTCCTTTGATAAATACTAGTGGCACAAATACAGCAACGAGAACAACAGTAGTTGCTATTATAGCAAAAGAAACCTGCTTAGCTCCTTTGTAAGCAGCAACTAATGGACTGTCTCCTAACTCGATTCTCCTTACAATATTTTCCAACATTACAATTGCATCGTCCACAACAATTCCGATAGCTAGAACTAATGCCATCAAAGTAAAAAGATTAATCGAAAAATCAAAAATATATATTGATAAAAAAGTTGAAATTAGTGAAACTGGTAAAGCAATTACAGGAACAATTAGAGCTCTAACATTTCCTAAAAAAAGATAAATAATTATAGTAACTAAAATTAAAGCGATTATTAAAGTTTTATAAACCTCATTAATAGCAGCTTTTATATAATTACTTCTATCAAAAGAAACTTCCAGAGTTGTGTCAGGAGGAAGAGTTTGTTCTATCTCTTTAATTTTTTTCTTCACTCCGTTTGCGACTTTTATGGTATTTGCATCTGATTGTTGATAGATACCAATTCCAACAACTTGTTTTCCATTTCCTTTAAATAAAGTTCGTGTTGACTCTGCCCCAAGCTCTACTCTAGCAACATCGTCTAAGCTAATTATAGAGCCATCTTTTGCTCGTTTTAGGGGTAATTTTTTATAATTTTCTAAGTTTTGATAAGCTTTATTTAACTTTATAGTTAAATCTATATCTTGAGACTCAATTCTACCCGCCGGAAACTCTACATTTTCTTTTCTTAATGCCTGTTCAACTTCTTGAGTTGTCAAATCTCTTGCGGCTAAAGATAATGGATCTAACCAAACTCTTAGTGACAACTCTCTTTGACCTCCTAATCTAACTCTTCCTACTCCAGAAACAGTTGAAAAGGTATCAGTTAAATATCTGTCAGCATAATCTGTTAATTCAAGATCGGACATTGTATCAGAACTAAAAGATAACCACATAGTTGTTCTCATACCTGCGCTTTGTTTGTAAATTTCTGGTTGTTCAGCTCCATCTGGCAAATTATCAACTACTCTTGCAACAGAACTTCGCACATCATTTGTTACATCATCTAGATCTAAGCTTGTTTCAAAAGTGAGAGTTATTCTAGAACTTTCATCCTCACTGAAAGAGTCAATAGTTTCTAGCCCTGGAGTTCCACCAACAAAATCTTCAATTTTTTGAGTAATTTGTGTATCTATGACTTCTGCTGAGGCACCTTTATAATCAGTTTGAATTGTAACAACAGGGGGTTGAACATCTGGTAATTCATCAGTTGGAATTTCCTGAAATGTTACTAGTCCAAAAATAACCAAAACCAAACTCATCACAGTGGCCACAACCGGTCTTTTAATTGATAAGTCTGTTAAAAACATATTTGTTATTTTTTATAAATTATTTTATAATTTTCACTTTAGCGTTGTTCCTAACTTTTGAAACCCCTTCACTAATAACTAAGTCTCCTTCTGAAATACCAGATAAGATAGAAACCTTTCCAAAATTTCTTTTTCCAATTTCAATATTTTTTTTCTCTGCTTTATTATCATTAACAACATAAACAAATGCAGTTTCTCCCTGTAAAGTAATAGCGCTTTCTGGAACACCAATTTGTTGTACTTCATTGTAGATAACTTTAACTGTCATTAATTGACCGGGAATAATTTCAAATTTTGGATTATCAACAATTATTCTTGCCAAAATTGATCTTGTCGAAGGATCAATTCTTGAACTTACAGACTCAACCTTTCCCTTAAAAACTTTATTAAAAGCTGAGTTTGATATCTCAGCCTTAAGATTTGTTTTTAAAACACCAACATAATTTTCTGGAACTTTAATATCAATTATAATTTTTTTGAGATCATCTAAAGTTATTATTAAACTTTCTGATCCCAGAACTCCTTGAGCTATCTCTCTTTTCCCTAACTTGCCTTCAAAATCAGCTAAGATATTTTCAGACTCTTTCAACTTAACAACGATATCGCCTTTTTTTACAAATCTATTTTCAATGTTAATAGCTCCACTTATGTCTTCTTTTTTTACTCTATAGGTTTTAGAATTTTGTGCTATAGCTGTCCCAAATGTTTCAATACTCTTGTAAAAAGAAGATTTTTCAGCCATAGTTACAATTACACCCGGTGCAGGCCTAACACTAAATTTTTTTTTAAAATGTAATCCAACAAAATGTCTTGCCGCTATAACAGAAAAAATTGCTATAAAAAATATAATTAAAAAAGCTTTTATTTTATTAGATGTTTTCATTTTTATTTTAGACCGTACTCAGACCATGAACCGTCATAGATAACAGGATTTTTACCAGTTATAATAGAATTTGCTAGACCTAAAATACAGGCTGTTACGCCAGATCCACAAGTAAAAGCTAAATCTTTACTAGAGTCGAGCCCTAAACTGTTAAAAATCTTAATTAAATCCTGTTTATTTTTTAAGGTGTTATCTGAAACATTTATTAATTCTGTAAAAGGAATATTTTTAGAGCCTTCAATATGCCCGGTTTTTAATTCTTTCCTAGGCTCTGGCTCCAACCCTCTAAATCTATTTTTACCTCGCGCATCAATTAATTCATAGTTTCTATTCTTTATGTTCAAATCAATTTGATTTTTATCTAAAACCATATTCAAGTTTTCTATTGCTTGATAATTACTTTTAGTAAATTTTTTTATACTTTTTGTAATTTCTCTATTTTCTTTTAGCCATTTTTTCAAACCACCATTTAAAACAGAAACTAAATTTGGATTGTGATTAAAATATAAAAAATTATACCAAATACGACAAGAGCTCATAACATCAGAGTTATCATAAACTATTATATGATCTGAATTTTTAATTCCAAATTCTGAGATGGTTTTTTCCCAATAATTTGCGTCGGGCAACATGTGGGGGAGAGGAGAATTTTGATTAGAATATTTATCAAGATCAAAAAAAGAAGAATTTTTGATATGACCTTTGAAAAATTCTTCTTTTCCATTTCTTTTAGAGCTTGGCATGTGCCATGAAGCATCTAAGATTCTCACATTGTCTACATTTTCTTGCAGCCATTCAGTTGAAACTAAGTTTTTCATAATAGTTTTTTTTCTATATATTTTTGGTGATATTCCTCTGCTTTACAATAATTTTTAATTTTTGAGATATTTGTTACTATTTTTCCACCATAATTTTTATTGAATTCATCTTTAATCTTATTAGCTAATATTTTTTGCTCTTGATTTTCATAAAAAATTTCACTTCTATATTGGTTTCCTATATCAGGATATTGCATATCTTTTTGTGTTGGATCGTGCATTTTAAAAAAAAGGTCTAATATTTTTTCATAGGATATAATTTTTTCATCGAAAGTTAATTTTACAACTTCAGCATGTCCTGTATTACCTTTACAGACTTCATCGTAGGTAATTTTAGGCTTTTCACCACCTGCATAGCCCACTTCTGTTTCTAAAATACCCTGTTTGTTTTTGAAATTCTCCTCAGGTTTCCAGAAGCATCCAAGTGCAAGTGTACATTTCTGCATAATTTATTTAATATGTTTTTTGAAATTATGAGGATATTAAATTGTTAACACAAAATCAAATAGGCGTATTGTACATGGTTGCAAGCGTAATCTGCTTTTCTATTATGGATATCTGCGTAAAATGGCTAGATTACTACCCAGTTGGCCAAGTTCTATTTTTAAGATTTTCAATTGGTTTTATTCCAATTTTTTTTATTATTCCAAAAGAAAAAATTTTTAGTTTCTACAAAACTTCTCGTCCAGGACTACATGCGTTTAGGGCCTTATGCGGTGCGTTAGCAATCATTGCGTTATTTTATGGTTTAAGAGAGTTGCCTTTAGCGGATGTTATTTCTCTTACTTTTGGTGGACCCATATTTGTGACTATAGCCTCTATTTTTTTCCTGTCTGAAAAAGTGGGAATTAAAAGATGGTCTGCAGTCTGCTTAGGGTTTGTTGGCATGTTGTTAATTATTCAACCAGCATTTATAGATTTGAATTATTATTATATATCTCCAATAATTTTTTGTATTTTTTTTGCTTGTGTTGCAATAAGTGTTAGGTCGCTTTCTAAAACTGAGGCCAATTATACTATAGCTTTTTATTTTACATCTTTATGCACTGTTATAGGTTTAATTTCAATTTTTTTTGAGGATTGGGTTATGCCAACAAAAATCGATATGTTTATTTTTACGGTAATGGGTTTATGTGGAAGCATTGCAAATTTATTATTAACACAAAGTTATAGACTTGCCGAAGCGTCGCTTGTGACGCCAATAAAATATCTGAGTCTAGTTTTTGCTATCATATTCGGGTTCATTATTTGGAGTGAAATTCCTAAAGCTTTAACGTTACTTGGTGCTGCACTAGTTATTTTAAGTTCTTTAATTATTTTTACCAGAGAAACTCAACTTAAAAAACAAATTATTGCTCCTAGATCATGAGCAAGAAACCTATATACTGGAATAAAGCCAAACGAATTTTATCTAAGAAAGATACAGTTATGAAAAAACTAATTAATAACTATAAAGATGGAAGTCTTACTACTCGTAATGATGTTTTTTTCTCTCTTTGTAAAAGTATAATTGGTCAACAAATAAGTGTAGCTGCAGCTAATTCAGTATTTTTAAAATTTAAGAAGAAATGCAAAAATAAAATTAATGCAAAAACAGTCAACAAATTGTCTTTTAATAGTTTAAAAAGATGTGGTTTAAGCAGGCAAAAAGTAAAAGGTATCAAAGACTTAGCTAAAAGAACATTAAACAAAAGTTTTAAGCCGGGTCTAATTAGAAAAATGACCGATGAAGAAGCTATTGAATATCTATCAGAATTAAGACAAATAGGACGTTGGTCAGCTGAGATGATTTTACTTTTTACATTTAATCGATCAAATATTTGGCCACTTCAAGATATAGGATTATTAAGAGCAGTTTCTAACAATTATAAAAAAAAGTATTTTCCACCTAAAATTTTCTTAGAAAAATTATATAAAAAATTTACACCATATTGTTCAGTTGCTACATGGTATTTGTGGAGATCGATTGATAATGAACCCATTCAATATTAAGCGCCTTCAATAGTTTGGTGATGACGTACAGCTTGACCTTTCAGAACACTATGAGCATCTTGATATTCTTTAGAATTATAAAATAAATTTGCTTCATTATATGTTGGAAATTCTATAACTACGGTTCTAGGTGATTTTTCACCTTCATTTGCTGTGGATCTGCCACCTCTAATTAGAAATTTACCTTTAAACTTTTCAACAGCTGCTTTAGCTTTTAAAGCATATTCTTTTAACTTTTCTTCATTACTAATGCTTTTATAAACACAAACTACATAACCTTTCATTTACAACTCCTTTAAAATAATTTAGTTTTTTCTATGGCTGATAAACTCATCATAGATTGGAAAGAGTATAATCTAATAGTAGAAAAACTCGCAATACAGATTCATGAAAGTGGGTACAAACCAACTATGTTGATAGGCATCATGCGAGGTGGAGCACCAATTATTGATGTATTAAGTAGAGTTTTTAAACTTAAATGCGCATATCTTGCTGTCGAGTCTTATTCGGGAGAAGGAACTGAAGATCAACAAGGCGAGCTGGTTTTTTCAAGAGAGATTAGTTCAACAGTTCAAGATATGGGTGGAAAACTTCTTCTGTGTGACGATCTTTCTGATACCGGCGTTACTCTAAAAAAAAGTATTAGTTGGCTTTATGGCTATCAACAAATTAAAAATATTGAAAGTATAAAAACAGCAGTTTTATGGAAAAAAAAAGACTCCACTTTTGAACCTGATTATTGTGCTCAGAGACTAGACTCCAATCCTTGGATCGTACAACCATTTGAGCATTACGAAGAAGTTAGAATTCAAGATTTAGTTAAGAAGCATAAAAAGTAAATAAGGGCTAGTATTTACCAGCCCTTATATATTCAATCTTTAAGCAACCGCAAAACTTAAAACACTTAATATTGCAATTACCCAAATGGCAGGTGAAGTCGAACTAAATTTACCCGTTAAGATTTTAATTAAAGCGTAAGAAATAAATGCTAAAGCAATTCCGTTACTTATACTATAAGTAAGAGGCATTGTAATCATAGCCAAAACTGCTGGCCCAGACTCTGCGATATCGTCCCATTCTATATCTGTAATATTTCTTACAAATAAAATAGCAACATAAAGTAAGGCAGCTCCATCTATTTCCTTAGGCAAGCTAGTCGCCAAAGGAGAGAAGAACAAACAAGATAAAAATAACAGCCCAATCACTAACGAAGTCATACCTGTTCTGCCGCCTGCTTTTACTCCTGCTCCAGACTCCACATAGCTTGTTACAGTTGTAGTTCCCATCAAAGCACCCGCAACAGTCCCAACGCTATCAGACAACATTGCTTTATTAATGTCTTTTACTTTTCCATCTTTTCCAACTTTGCCCGCAACATTTGCTACAGAAGTCAAAGTTCCAGCTGTATCAAAAAAATCGATAAATAATAAAGTAAAAATTACTGTCGACATTCCTGCAGTGAACGCAGCGGTTAAATCAAATTCGAAAAGATAAGTCATCGGCGGCGGAGCACTAACAATCCCGTTAAACTTTGCCAAACCAGTTATCCAAGCAATAACACTGAATGCAAGTATTCCAATTATTATGTTACCTCTAACTTTCATTTTTTCTAAGACAATCATAGCAACAAAAGCAAGGCACCCAAGAAGAACTAAAGGATTTTTAATATCACCAAGAGTTACAAGTGTTACCGGGTGGTCTCCTACAACTCCCATTATCTCTAGCCCAATAATTGCTAAAAATAAACCGATACCTCCTCCTATACCTAACTTTAAACTTTTGGGTATTGAGTTTATAATCCATGCACGAAGGGGTGTTAAAGATATTATCAAAAATAATACTCCAGCAACCAAACAAGCACCTAGTGCTGCTTGAGGCGTATAACCCATCCCAGCAACAACTCCAAAGGCTACAAAAGCGTTAATGCCCATGCCTGGAGCTAAACCTATTGGCCAAGTTTTTCCGTAAAATGCCATTATAAAGCATGCAATCGCTGTTGCTACTATTGTTGCAGTGAACACTGCACCAAAATCAAAAAAACCTTTTTCTGTTCCAGCGAATTCGCCAGAAAGAATAAAGGGGTTTAAAAACATTATGTAAGCCATTGTAAGAAACGTCGTTACACCAGCAATTACTTCAGTTTTAAAATTAGTTTTATGTTTTTTATACTCAAAATATTTTTCCATCATAGATGAACCTCCTGTTAATTCTAAATACTCTGATTCTTTGATAAAATCTTTTGAAATATAAGCTAAATATCAAGTTTACAACCTGTAGGTAATATTTCTGTTTATAAGTTTTAGGTGTAATCTAAAATCTTATTTATGAAAAAAATATTTATTCTAATTACAATAATTGCTACCCCTTTCTTTTTGATTTCATGTCAAACAGTTTCCACAAAAATAGATGAAAAAACCTCAAAAGAAGAAAAAGAACTTAGTAAATGGCTAAATCAAAAAGAGTCCGAATTAAAGATTGTTTTCGGAAAACCTGATAAGGTTGAATTTACAGACAGTCGTACTAGAAATTATATTTATGTTACGGAAAAATTAAAAATAAAATGTGAAAGAAAATTTGAAATTAACTCGAACAATATAGTAGTAGGTTTTACTAGTAAAAATTGTTTTTAGGAGATGAATTCACATATTAAAACTCAGTTTATTGAGTATTTTTTTAACGGCATAAAACCACAAACTAATTTAAGGATAGGCGTAGAGCAGGAAAAATTTTTATTTGATAAAAAAACAAAAAAAAGAATTAGTTATGAAACAGTTAAAAAAATTTTCAATAATTTAAAAAAGTATAATTGGACACCTATTTTTGAAAAAGAAAATATTATTGGACTTAAAAGAGGCAAACAGCAAATCACAACTGAACCCGGACTTCAGTGTGAATTATCCGGCGAACCATTAAGTAATATTCACGAAGTATGTAGAGAGAGCTCTAAATATTTGACAGAAATAAAAGAGGCAACTAAAAACCTTGATTTAATTTCAGCTCCAGTTGGGTTTGATCCATATAATGTCATTGAACAAATTCCTAAGAATCCAAAAGAACGATACGAGATTATGACAAAAGAAATGCCGAAAGGAGGAGAACTAAGTTTAGATATGATGTACCGAACATGTGGAATACAAATTAATTATGATTACACATCGGAAAAAAACTTTGAAAAAATATTTAAATTAGGAAATTATTTAGTTCCACTAACTATTGCTATGTTTGCTAACTCTCCTTTTAAAGAGGGAAAACTTAACGGATATTTTTCTTTTAGAAATAAAGTTTGGCAAAAAACTTCTAGAGCTGGAATCATGCCCATTGCATTTGAAAAAATAACTTTTGAAAAATATTTTGATCATGTGATAAAATATCCAATTCTTTTTGCTATCGATAAAAAAAAATATATAAAACCTAATGGGCAAACTTTTAAAGATTTTATTGAAGGGAAATTTAAAAACTTAAAAAAAATTGCAAGTTTGAAAGATTTCGAAAACCACTTATCAACCATATTTACTGAAGTTAGATTAAAAAAATATATTGAAGTAAGATCATTAGATACTTGTGACTGGGGATGTGTTTGTAATGGTCCAGCATTTTTTACTGGGCTGTTTTATGGTGAAATTGATGAAGCTTGTGAAATTATAAAAAAATGGAAAAAAGATGACGTTATGAATACTTATCTAGAAGCACCAGAGCAAGGATTAGATTCTGAACTTAAGGGAAAAAAATTATATGAATGGGCAAAGATATTTTTAAAAATTTCCCACCAAGGTTTAATCAAAAGAAAGAAACTAAATGATACCAATAAGGATGAAACTATTTATTTAAAGCAAATTGAAGATTTAGTTTATAATAAAACTAATAGAGCACAATTATTAATAAATAAATTTAAATCAGATGGTAATTTAACATTTTTAGAAAATGAAAAAGAAAATTTTAGCTATTCAGGGTTCTAGTTTAAAAAAGATAAATATTAGGACTGACACTTCTTTTTTCTTGGGTTTAGAAGCTCAAAAAAGAAATTACGATATTTACTATTATGAGCCTAAAGATTTAAGTTTTGTTGATGGAAAAGTATTTGCTAAATGTAACAAGTTAAAGTTTAAAAATAATTTTAAAAAACCGTTTAAAATATTTAAAAAGAGTATTATTAATCTTATTAACGCAAAGTTGTTATTAATTAGAAATGAGCCACCATTTAATCAACAATATATAAATACAACATTTATTTTAGAGCATATATCAAAAAAAATAAAAATTATTAATGATCCCAAGGCCCTAAGAGAGGTTCCAGAAAAACTTTTTTCACTTCGTCTAAATAAATTTATGCCCCCCACATTGATCAGTGAAGATTTAGAAGAAATTAAAAGATTCTTTAAAAAAAATAAGAATGTAGTTATTAAACCAATTGAAAGTTACAGCGGAAACGATGTTAAATTGTTAAAGAAGTTCAACAAAGGACAAATAGCAAGATACATCAAAAAATATCATCATTTAATGTTTCAAAAATTTATTCCCCAGATATCTAAAGGAGATAAAAGAGTATTTATTATTAATGGTAATGTTAAAGGAGTTATTTCAAGGTTGCCAAAAAAAGGGAGTATTTTATCAAATATGAGCAAAGGGGCTTCTGCTAAAAAAATTAATATGACTAATCAGGAGTTAAAGATTAGTAAAATCGTTGCAAGTGAACTCAAAAAACAAAATATTTATTTTGCGGGAATAGATTTCATTAACGGCAAGTTAATAGGTGACATTAATGTAACTAGTCCTACAGGTTTAAAAACCTATTATGATTTAATAGGAATTAATTTAGCAGAATATTTTTTTGACAATATCTAGTATCTATATGCCTGCAATTTTTAGAGCAAAAGCATAATCAAAAGCTATTTCTTCTATTGCAGCAGTTCTACCAGATTTTCCTCCATGACCTGCATCCATCTCACATTTTAAAAGGAGTAAGTTATTATCTGTTTTTAAATCTCTAAGTTTTGCACAATACTTAGTTGGCTCATCGTATAAAACCCTAGAGTCAGAAAGCGATGTTGTTATTAAAATATGAGGGTAATCTTTCTTTTCAAGATTATCATAAGGCGCATAAGAACGAATATATTCAAAGTGTTTTTTATTATTTTTTGCATCGCCAAATTCTAAAAGCTCACCTTTAGTAAGAGGTAGTGAGTGATCCATATTTGTGGTTAAATTATCTACAAATGGTACAGCCATAATAGCACCTAATAATAAATCAGGAATTTGATTAATTATATTCCCTAAAAGTAAACCTCCAGCGCTTCCACCGAACGCAATTATTTTTTTTTTACTAGTATATTTTTTTTCAATAAGAAATTTTGTACAACTTATAAAGTCATTAAAAGTATTTTTTTTATTGAGCATTTTGCCTAATCGCCAGTGCTTCATTCCTCTTTCCAAACCGCCGCGAATATGACAAGTAACCCAAATTATATTTCTATTAATTAAACTTAATCTCGTAGATGAAAAAGATGGCCCCATACTCATACCATAGCTACCATATCCATAAAGCAATACATGAGCAGTTCCATCTAATTTAGTGTCTTTATGATAGGTAATAGTCATAGGAATTTTATACTTATCATGACCATCGCAATTTAATCGCTCCACAACATAGTCATTTCTATCGTGTCCAGAAGGAATAATTTGTTCTTTTACTAATTTTTTTTCTTTCGTTTTAATATTATATTCAAAAGTTCTAGAAGGAGTTTTGGGTGATTCATAGCTTATATGAATTACATCCGTATCTTTATCTTTTTGCTTTAAGGAAATTCCTGGACTGATAACTTTTTCTTCAGTTATTTTTAATTCTTCCTCTTTATTTGTTTTTATATTTCTCACATAAATTTTTGATAACGCATCAGAAACTTCAGATCTTATAATCCAATCTTTTAAAAAAATTAAACCACCGATTAATGTGCCATCTTTAGCTGGAATGAAATCTTCCCAATCAATCACATTTTTGTGAGAGCATTTTGATACTTTAAAGTCTTCTGCGCCTTTATTTGTATTCATCCAAAAAAAACTGTTCCAGCTGTTAATTGAATATTGAACACCTTGTTCTCTTTTTAAAAAAATTTTTGGTTCAAGATTATGGTCATTTTTATCTATGTAGTAAACTTCAGAGGTAGTGTGCTCAGAGGTTGAAATAAAATAATATTTTTCATCAGAACTTGTACTTATTCCACAAGTAAACCTCTCATCTTTTTCTTCATAAATTAATTTGTCTTCTTGCACTGGGGTTCCTAATTTATGTTGATAAATTTTTCTTGGTCTATGAAGATTATCCAGCTTACTGTAAAAAAAAGATAAATCATCGTAAGCCCAAGTAATGCCACCAGCTGTTTCAATTATTGGCTCTTCAATTA
>MDTC01221148.1_pt1 | contig 26211 bp, 19 predicted proteins | sample 811181 | NCBI WGS metagenome assembly MDTC01 (sample SAMN05326644, study PRJNA326480) | marine metagenome | isolation source: seawater | place: Pacific Ocean: North | collected 2011
CGATAGAATCAAACGGTTTGGTACAGCCAACAATGGCTGATATGGAATTAGCGCTTAGAAGAGCAGATTCAGGGGGTATGATCGAATACTCTCCGGGCTCAGATTGCTTTGATATTGCTGACAAATCCAAATTAAATCCTGCTCAATTAAACGCTCTATCTTCAATGAAAGAAAAACTATCACAGTCCGGAGGAACTGGAGTTACAAATCTCATATCTGGGGTTTTATTTGGTGCATTAGACCATGTTGTAGTTTACCCCGTTGCAGATGAAAATGCTTGGAAAGATGGTGAAGGGAAGGTTTTACCCGATGCTTTAGTAGTTCCAAACGGTATTGAAGCCAAAGCATTGGCCTACAAGGTGCATACTGATTTGGGTGATGGCTTCATTAGAGCTGTTGACGGAAGGACAAGAAGAATAGTGGGAGCAGATCATGAATGCAGAGATAGTGATGTTGTCAAAATCCACTCCAAGTAAAGCTACTAATTCTAGCCTAGATTGAAAATAAATATCATGGTTGGAATAACCAAGAAAGGCAATGTCAGTATCGAGCCAAGTAACAAACCACTTCCGTAATCATCTCGGTAAAATATTAGCTTAATCAAGCCATAAATAAACAGAATAGAGCCAAAGGAAACCCCAATAATTAGAGGAGATTCTCCGACTGCACAGTCACCCTGCTGACAGTCTTTGAAAGATAAATAGGTGATTGCTACAAACATACCATTTGTCAAAATAGTGTGCACAAAGCCTAATGTGAAGGGACTAATTTTGGTATATCTCACTAGTAGTTGTAAGTATAGTGCTAGTATAACAATACTGCCGGATTAATGTAACTTCAGGCCTTCAGAACTAAAAGAAGTCTAAATAAGTCAAAATTAGTTATTTTTGTAAAAACTTTGAATTATTTTCCGGACAAGAGTAGTTAACATGCCAGGGGGACATACTTTTCTTGCGAAACTTATCCACTGGACCTTTATTCCACTTTATGCGTATGGAATTTTCAAACAAGTTGACAATATTTCACAATTAGAAGATTTCAATCTGCTAATATTCGAATCTTTTTTTGCAGCAGTGTTCTTGTTAATTGTTATAATTAGATTCAGCTACATGAGGCGTGTTGATGCATTCGAACACTCTCAAGTGAGGGTGCATTGGTTGCATTTGTTATTGGCTAAAACCGTACATAGGTCGATGTATGCAGTTTTGGTACTACTTCCCCTTTCGGGACTAGTAATTGCAGCCTTATTTCATAATGGAATCAAGGATGGTATCTTCCAGGATATTGCATTAGGGATTCATGAATTTAGTGCCACAATGAGTTACATATTGATAGCTACGCATGTGTCAGCAGCGATTTATTCCAGGGTAAAGGGTGAGGGAGTCTGGTCATCAATGGTTCCCATGCTAAAGGAAGGTGGGCCGAGCAAGAATAAATATGTGCAGAAGATTGCTGAAATAGAAGAATCAGTTTACGAAAAGGTCGAACAATATGTACCGTTTAGTAAGAAGGCCTGAACTTATTCTTGTCTAGTTGCCTCAATTTCAACCATTGGAATCATCTTCAGTTCAACTTCCTCATCACTGCTCTCGGGCTTTACCGAAGTCAATTCTCCGTTTGCAACGTAAAGGCTTGGACCTGTATCTAGCATATACATCATGCCAAGTTTATCTCTAGAATCGGCAGGAGTAGGCGATTCCATAGTTGCGCATTCCCCAGTGCAGCCATCAGCAATAGCGATGAACACGCGCCCTTCCCTATCGATATGTAGGTCATTAAAATCAAGCAGGTTTCTGTTTGATCCACCTTGGTCACTTCGACAATCTCCACTGTTTAGACAGATTGCTCCAACCTGAACAGGATCGGTAGTTAGCCTTCGTGTATGGAATACAGGGTCCTCATCTAGAGCGTTAAGACTGAATGTGACATAGAGGTGGTAATGGACTTCATTTGGGGCATAGTGCCCATTTCCATCCCATGGATTGCCATCTAGGTTTGACTCGTTGAGCAATGATACATTCTCGCTCCCTAGGTATGTGACAGCAAATCTACCAGGGTCACCAGCGTCGGTCTGTGGAAAGGCTGTCGATATGACTTGAGAGGGACTAACTCTGAGACTTTCTTGCTCCCACGTTTCACCAGAATCAGTGCTTCTTGCTAGGTATATTCCCTCATCTACTCCGGTCCAAACATGGTATGCATTAGACTCACTATCTGTTGAAACTTCAGAATTTTTTCTTGGATTTGGTGTACCTTGATCTTCTCCCATAGTTCTTTCAAACCAAGAAAATCCATTGTCTTTTGATACAATTACAGTTGGTGTAGCGACCCTTGGTGTAACGTAGACTGTACCATCAGGTGCAGTTGATATGGCGCCGTGCAATCCTCCGTTGGTTGTTGCTAATCCAACAATTTGTCCTCCAGCTTCAAAGCTCGCTCCACCATCAAAACTAGTAAAGCAGAATATTCCAGCAAGTTTGTTGTAACAGTAATACACGGCGGTATCGTAAACTGTTTGAGAGAATTGACCAACCAGACCATATCCACTATCGGTCCATGGTCCTGTTGCTAGCTTGATGTGGTCATTTAGTGGAGTTGTACCAGAATCGTGGGGGTTACCCGCCCAAGTTTCTCCATCATTATCACTCCAACAAATCCACGACGACTCAAGGCCCATCATTTGGACGTTGAATACTCGGTCCGTAACTGGGTCAACCCAGCCATATGGGTCACTTGTGGTAGGTGCACACAATGCAGGGTCCTGTTTTTCTTCCCATGTTTCACCATAGTCACATGAGCGCATTACCTTCTCAAATGCGATAAAGAAGATGCATCCGGAAGATGTAATTCCTATACTTGGCTCCGCAGCATCCTCTCCAACACTACTGGAGAAGAAAGTCATGTCAATTGGTGTAGCATCAACAGCCATACCAGAGGAATCGGTAACAAAGACTGTATTATCTACAACGCTACTTTCTTGTTGGTAAACAGGAAGTACTTCCTCTGAGGACATGAAATTGTACAGGATAGTAGAAGCTAAGAGCAAAACAACCAGGGCAGATGCAGCAACTTGCACACTACTGAAAGGTCCAATTGCTCTTGGTTTAGCAAGCCCAATTACGTTTTCTGATTCGTACAGTTCAGCCTCAAGAACGGTTTCCTCTTCAGACATGAAAGAACCCCACAGAATCTCAATGGCCTTTTGGCCGTTCATACTCTGGCGTAAGCCTTGCCATCACAGCCATGTGCTTTGATGAAAGGAAGAGCATGTAAATTGGTACAAATAACGTAAATACAACTAGCAGAATTAGAGTGTAGGTGCTCCATGGATCAACTTCGCTTAGGAATAGTGTCCAGGCAGTCCATAGAACTGTCAGCCACATTAGAGGAGACCATCTTCTAGCAATTGCTGAGAACCTCGCATTCGCAGTCGACTTGTTGTAAAGTGAAGCAACTTCTGCTTCAGTAACGAGTCCTTTCTCCACACCACACCTCACACAAACCTGTGCTCTGGGGCCATTTCCATGTATGAATTGGTCGCGATTGTATGTGCCATAGCAGAGGCGACATGTCGGCATGATTGTGCCAAGATGATACTCCTCTTCAACAATGCGCTATCCGGTTCAAAAATTCAACAAGAACAGCCATACCTTTCTCCGAACCGACCGATTCAGGATGGAACTGCACTCCGTAAGTATTTCCGTCACAAATCTCCATCGGTAAAGTACCAGTTTCATCGGTTGCAGTGACATATTTTCCATCATTCTGTACTAGTGTAAGTGAATTATAACGCGTCATGAGGTGCTCTCCTTTTGGCAGCAAACCTCTACCATCAGCAATAATTTCTGATGGCACGCCGTGTACGGGCCCCAGAGGACTCTCTTCTAACTTCATACCTCTAGAGATGCCGATTGCTTGATGACCTAAACAAATTCCAAGGACAGGCAAATCAGAAATTGCAGCATTCATGGAAACTGGAGATATTTCAGGTCTTCCGGGGCCGGGGCCTATTACAATCGCATCACAATCAAATTCCCGAGCTTCTCCTCTGCCATCGATAATTTCGACATCGCAACCCAATGATTGTAAAGCGTGGATGATATTGTGAGAAAAGGAATCTAGGTTGTCAATAAAAGCGATTTTCAGGTCAAATTTGATCCCCTCTGGTGGATTTTTTTGCTCAAGGTATAGGGGATAAATTGCTAATTCGCCTTTGTTCAATGAAATAGCGTCAGGATTGAGCCAACCACATGCTCTTCGAAGGGCCGCAGCTTTCCAAGCTGCTTCTGCAACCTCTGATTCGGGATTACTTTCGATAGTAATTCCTCCACCTGCCATTACCTTTCCGTGCCATCCTTCAGTTGTGTATCTAGCCTCAAGTGTGCGAATCATGATATTCCATGTTGAGTCTCCTGTGTGTACGTCAATCCAACCCATTGAACCAGTCCAAAATGATCGAGGCGACTTCTCTAACTCATCTATCGCAGCACATACAACAGTTTTCGGGCAACCGGTGATACTACCGCCTGGAAATAATGCTTGCAATGCGTCTATTCCCGTTTTATCCTCTTTCATTTCACCAGTTACTTGAGACACTAAATGTTGCACATTTGAGTAAGCCTCTACTGTAAATTTCGATTGCTTTACTGTTCCAGCTTTAGACACGATTGAAAGGTCATTGCGTTCTAGGTCTACCAGCATTCTATGTTCTGCTCGCTCCTTTTTATCATAGACTAATTCTCTTCTAAGTAGTGATTCTTGATCGGGATCTGAACCTCGTGGTTTTGTCCCTTTGATAGGTGAAGTCATTACGTCTTTACCCCTGGTTTCTAGTAATATTTCAGGCGATGAGGATGCGAGAGCCAAACCAAGGTCTGCAGCCTCGATGTATCCACTAAATGGAGCTGGGTTATTTAGAGAGAGTCTATGGAAAATTTCTGAGGGATCTTCTCCTAATTTCCCTTCCCATGTTCTCCCAAAATTTAGTTGATAGAGCTCACCCTGTGTTATTGATTGTTTTATTTTGGTCACAATTTCTGCGTGCTCCGCATCATTATGAGAAGACTTCTCACCGCTAATTCTCACCGGTGGAGGCAACTCTGGTGCATCAAATTCGCATTCGATCCAATTTTCGACAAGCCATAACACTGCGAGTATTGCACCCTCTTGAGGAGGATGTTGTAATCTAATTGGCTGGGTCCATTGAACCAGGTCATAAGAAAGAGCACCAGCCCAAACAGACCCCTTGGGCGTAAATGGAATAAGCGTCTTTAGTAAAGCGTCTAAGGTCTTAGATTGAATTAATTTAGTAACGGACCATCCATCCGAGTTTCTCTCTTGGAGACTAGCAGAAAATGGTACTTTTTCAGCGTCAAGTATCGTTTCTCCAAATAGCGGAGAGTGGGTTTTCTGAGGTTTTACGCTAGGTTGGGTAATCACAATACGTTTTTTCATTCCCTTTGCAAACAGATTCCTCTTCGCAAGGTGAGATTTAGGCCCTCCAGAGAGAAGTAATATTCTGTCTTCTCCTTTTGATTCTAATAGGAGATTAATCATCTCCAATCATCCCCCAGGGCTTTGATACAAACTTGCTGAAGATTATCTGTACCATCTCCAATATCTACATCGTCAAGGACTGTTAGTCGGGCGGCTCCCATACCAGTGCCCAACAAAACAAACTCCTTCGCTCTGGCAACCAATCTTTCATTGAGTCTTCCTTGACTAATTATGAATCCAGCAGCTTCTATTGCAGGTCTGCAAACATCATAAGTTACAGAGTCAACTCCTCCATGTTTTGCATCGCTAATCCAAACCACGCCATCTTCGTCAAGAACAAGGGGCATCACTCTATCGCCGTCTACGATACAATGGTCGTGAATTAGTAATCCAACATCAGCGCCTTTGCTAAACACATTAGATGTGATTTCTCTGTAAGCATTCCAATCTCCATGTTTAGTGCCCATGATTTTCCTGCTCCATCTAGGTGCGGGTACAGAAATCCCTTCAGCCTCCATGTGTATTTCTTGATAGAAAGGTTTGGACGAAAAGGAAACTCCTGAGGAATCAACGGTTATTCTGACCAGTCCATCTAAGCCTTCGGGAATTATTATTTCAGGCACACTGATACCTAAAACCTCCGCATGACGCTTCAGCCGATCAACGTGTAAATCTAGGTGGAAAAGAACGCCGTCTCTAGCACGAACGGTAGTAAAAACAGAACTCTTTGGCCCTTCCATCATAAAATCACAACAAGTCATCTAAGAAGGAAGTGTCTATTCCGGGCTGAGATTGCTGACTTGGCTGAGACCATCTCTGGGGCTGTGCTTCTTGGGGCTGTTGTACCCTTTCTGGTGAAGAATAGATATCGTTTTGTTGTTTAGGTTGTATGGCTGGAGGTGGCGCCACAGGAGGGGCAACTTGACCTCCAAAACTACCTACGTCATCCCAGCCATCTCTAGCCTGGATTCCCCAAGTTGCTTCTTGCAATTCCCATTCTCTATTCTTAGCAGGCTTCCTACCTCTGCCTCTAACCAATAGCAATAGCAGGAGTAGTGTAATCAGAATCATTCCTGCAATGATCATGTTATCGGTAGTCAGTAATTCTCCGAAGTTCGTAGTGGAAGTTTCACCATCAGAATCACCGCCTCCTTCAGATGAGCCTCCAGGCGAATCAACTCTTGTTGAATCAATGATTTGTTTGTCATAAACTCGGTCGCTCGCAGATACTCCTACCCACCAAGTAATATCGGTATCGAGGTCGGGGAAATTCTGTTTGGTTATCGTGAAACTGTTTGAGACACTGGTACGACCAGCCCTTTCAGCATCTCCGATATCATTAAACTGGGTATCAGAGATCAATACCAGGTAATCAATGACGCTTGCATCATCAGTGTAGTCCCAGGTGACTACAATATTGTCATCAATCCACACTGCCCTGACATTCTGAATGTCCGGCAGGTCTCCTCCGACATTGTCAACATCGTCATCGATTGCTATAGCAGTTGAAGTTATCAGTTTGTCAGTGTAGGCATTTCCAGACCAATCAACGGGAACAACAGCAACATTTACAGGCATATTTCTAACGACTTCAACGTCAAGATATAGCATATCAATCACCAATGGCAATGAAGGTGTGCGAGAAAGATTTGCAATTGGAGTCTTCACGTTACCATTTGTACCAACAGATGTGAATGTGAATGCTGCAGCGTATACCTCATAGTATGCAACATCACTATCTTGCGATAGTTCAAATTCTAGAAGAACCGCTGAACCGTCGTCTGCTGGTCTGTCATACAGGTTTAGTTCAGAAAGCCTCTCAGGGGGCGTTGTGTCTAGGTTATTGTCAATTGGAGTGACCACAACAGTGTTTAATTCGTCGAGGTGAACATTTCCTTTGATGTCGTGTACAGTTACAGTCACATACAATTCAATGTTGGGTATAATCTGTTTGGGAATACTTGTTGACAAACTGTTACCGCCATACAATGCGGTATTTACAGTCAGATTAATCGGACTCTTGGAGGTATCAATCCATTGTCTATCCATGACAATACATCCACAGATCCCTGGTTCAGTTCCTGCAATGGGCCAAAATTCGGTCAAATCGTTGAGTGGATATTCAGACACCCACACAACGTAATAATCGAAATCATCAACCTCTGAAGGAGCCCATGAAATGTCGATTGCAGTTCCATCATCATCTGGATGATCCCACGCATTCAATTCAGAAATTCTCTCGGGTTCGGTAGCACCGTTGATATTATTGACATACGGAGTAACTTCCAGAATTGTAACATCTCCAGTATCGCCATTCAGGAATTTGTCATATGCAACAGCACCAATCCAGTAAGTCTGGCCGTCAATTAGCGAATCCTCACCAATCGAGTCGACTATAGTCATGTTTGTTTCGCAATCAGGAACTATCGCAGCTTCTTGCATTTCATCTACATTAGTTGGCTGGAAATCAACGCTGGTGTCAGCAGGCATCATGAATACCGTGACAAATGCGCAATCATCCGCCACTGACAAATCCCAGCCGATCTGAACTCTTCCTCCGTCATCATTGGGGACATCTTCTGCCCAAACACCGGTTAATTTGGGAGGCGGAATTCCGTCATCTATTCCTCCTGTAGGTACAACAGGACCTATGATTGTCGGATTGGCAAGGTCCTCTTGACCAGCAAAGTCAACGCAGGTAAAGGCAAGCCAGTGCGCCTTACCTGCTTCTAACATCAGGTAACTGCTATTCCCAGTCTGTGGTAGAATTTCACTGTGGACATCCATACCCAATACATTAGTGATTTCTGTTGTGGAAGCATATACTCTGGTACTGGCAAGGTCAAGTGCTTGGCATCTCGCCCATTCCGCTAGAACTTCTCCATCTTCTGCGACTATTCCATCTCCTGTTCTGGCGTCTGCCCAAGCAGGAGGAATTGGCACTTCGTCTGAAGGAGATGCTGGTCCGAATGGAGTTGATGGAGTACCAAATCTTCCATCATTGTACTCTACAACAACAGTTGCATAATATTCTACACCATCTTCAAGAGGTTGACCGTTTATTGACGAAATTTCAGCCTGCAGTCTAGAGTGCAGACCCACCGATGCGTCAGCAGGCCTTGGCTGAAGGTCAGCAGCTGTAGGTTGACTATCCCAAGGGCCTTCGTTCAGGTAAACTAGGTATCTTGCAAAGTCCTCATCGTGAACAAGTGTCCAGTTTGCCATCAAAGTCTGTCCCCCATCATCGGGCCTATCCCACAGAGATAGACCTTGGACTGGGGTTTCAGTTCGAAGCCAATCGTAGGTTAGTCTTACCCACATTGTACCGTTGGAAGGTGAATTTAGATTCAGGGTGATGTGTCTAGTACCGTTTAGTAGGATACCATTGTCTACTATGTACTGCATACTTGTTTGGAGCGTAGGGTCATTAGACAAGTTAAGCGTTGAATTCCACTTCATATCAACCAATTTTGCCCATGTTGCTGCACCATCTACAGGCGATGAGAATGTTAGGGGGACTGTTTGCATTAGTACTCCGTGGGGGCCAGATACACCATCATCTGAAAGTGTAACAGAGTTAGATGGATTGACTACAGGGACTTGCATTCCTGGGTGAGTATATTCTGTTACATCTTGGAATTGTAATTCGAATCCTAAGGAGAGAGGATCCGCTCTCCTAAGGGTAGTAGAATCGGTTTCTTGGCCAGAATTCAAATCCCACATCCTCAAACCTGATGTTGTTGAAACTATCACGTAGGAATTTGAAATAACGCTGCCCCCGTTTGTCTCGAATGCTGAATATCTTCCAACCACAGAGTTGCCATTTAGGCCTGATTGGACTACTGTGGCACCATTTTCTCCTACAGCAATAAGGTAGGATCCATCGGACCTCAATCTGTAAACAGGCCAATCCTCCATTGAGAAAACGTTGATGCCAGAGTTGAACTGACCATTGCTAGCAACCCAGTGCACTAGTGGGCCAGTTTCTGTAGCAACGTGAATTCCCCATGTATCTGAGGTTACTGCTGTAACATAGTTTGATGGCAATTGGTCAAATTGATGTTGTGCTATTGCTGATACTGGACCATATTCTAGTTGAGATATGCCTGGTCTTTCTGTCCCTCTTCCATCATGAGAGACAAATATGTTCTCGACAGCATTTCCAGACTGGTTTACGATAGAAACTGCTAATCCCCATGTAGAACTACCCATTAATCCGTTACTTGAATCGTAGTTAGCGAAAGTGTTGGCGTTAGAGTCGTAATGCGAGATTCCAAGAGGCGTTGCCATCCAAAGGTTTCCTGAGGAATCTTCTAGAATATCTTCAACATTAGAAATTGGTAAACCGTCTAAAGCTGTCCAAGCAGTTTCCCATTTATCACCGGAAGCGTTCCACCTTGCAACTCCATTGTCAGTGGCTATGTAGACTGTTTCTTGGCCAGTGGATTGAGATATTTGAGTTGCAAACCCGTTTACATTGTTAGACGGAAGTCCAGCAAGTAGTCTGCCTGCGGTGTAGGAATTTGTTGTAGTATTGAAGATTTGAACTCCAGCAGATGAGGATCCTGAGCCCTGTAATCCAATGAACAAATCAGATCCAACTAATTTCATCTCATCTTGGAAATTGTGAATCCCTGTTGGTAGTATGCTCATTACTCCTGTGGTGGTATCAAGCAACCTCAGTCCTCTGTTGTTACTAGCCAGATATAGGTCTGTACCAACAAGTTCGATATCTGTTACAACTGCATTTGAGGGGACACTCCAACCTTTTTGCCATTCCACGGAACCGTTAGACAATTTTTCGCCCTGCAATACTCCAGAGCCAGTATTTTGCCATGAAGATGAAGCAACCCAGATGTGAGTTTGATTTCCAGCAATCGATGTTACCTGGCCGCTTACAAGGTTGGGTAACGAATGAATTGTGTTCTGGCCGAGTTGGCCAAGAGTGAAAACTTGCGAGTATCCTGATGTTCCACCAGCTTGCCCTACTAGCCACTCTGTGCCTAACCAATCAATAGATGAGACGGGCGCACCAGTTGATAATATGCTAGCAGTCCCAACAGAGGCGCTATTTGCAGAGAGTACAATATATCCGCCACCTATTGGGTTATCGCCCTCTGTACCAATATCATAGCCTACAACCAACTTACCTGCTGCGAATTCCATAGCGCCCCACCACACAGGGTCAGTTGGTATACCGTGAGTTGAAGCGCTTAAACTGGTTAACCACTGGTCATTGTTGTAGTCGTATCTGGAGATGGGCTCTTCATCGTCATGATAGCCTATGTAGAGTATGTTGTTAGAATCATCACATGCTACGGCTGCAGTGCTCCCATCGTCAAGACCGGTAGAAGTTGTTATTGATGGCTCAACAGTTCCTGATTCTAGGTCGATGCGAGCGATTCCTCCATTGTTGGCAAATATGCTAACGTGAATCATCCCGTCACACATAGTCATACCAATCGGATATCCGTTTGGTATACCGTTACTTCCAGTATCATAAGACGACCATACACCATTTGAGTCCAAGTGAAGGATCTCTCCATCTAATCCTTGCCATCCTTGATTTCCGGCAGTTCCTACAACTAAGTCTGTTCCATTGGACCATAGTTCGTAGACTCCATCATTTGCAGAGTTAGGCAATCCGTTACCAGGTGTCCATGTAGATAGCCATTGATTGGTAGCTTCGTCAAACCTAGCAACACCATCTTCTGTTGCAAACATGATTTCGCCGTCGAATTCGACAATTTCTCTAATCGGGAACTCAAGTTCATCCCACTCGCCTAATTTTGTTCCAGATGCAGAGTATGCTTCGACCTTTTCTTCGCCCCAAGATATCCATTCAACGCCTGTTGATGATATGAACGATGTGACCCTATTTACAGCGCCGCCTGGAAGGATTTCTGATTGCCAAGAGTCACTTGTTAAGTTGTACATGGCAATACCTCCGCTTCCTTCGGTATTCCACCACTGGCCACTGGCTACTGAAGCATAAAGGATATCGCCGATGATTCTCATTCCGTAGATGTCTCCTCCGTTTTCGTCTAGTTGTTGACCCACATCTAGCAAAGGTTTGGTTGTGTAATTTACAATGTCTATTCTGAAGACGCTATCAGACGAGTACTGTTGATGATAATACATAGTATCTCCATAGACCGCCAAATCGTATGGATCGCCACTACCTGTGTACAAGCTTCCAGTTTTCTCGATATCATAAACTTCTGAGCCTGTGGTGGTATTGAGCAGTTGGAATCCATCTGATCCACCAATCCAAATTTGTCCTGGTCTAATATCTGCAGCAATGGTTGTTATGTCTCCATTACCTCCATCCAAAACAAAATTAGATTCAGTCCAAGTTGGTAACCAATTATTGTTTGTTATATCGTATCTTGCAACACCAATGCCGTTTAGCCCTATGTATGCGATGTTGTCTATGACTTCTACAAGTGCGTTATCTGTGTCCTCTCCAGCCTCCCAAGTATCAACCACATTCATCGATGATTTATCGATTAGACCTACACCATTTGTTGTGCCTCCAAAGATTGTAGTGCTGTTCATACCTATAGCATAGACTCCCCAGTTAGGCATTCCGTCTTGTGCATTTACACATTCCTGAATAGCGGTCTGGGTGTATTCACAAACTCCAATATTTGTGGCTGAGTATGCTGTGCTTCCATCAAATACGAATCCAAAGTGCTGAGATGGTTGTAAGTTCCAGCTACCGCCTCTGCCAAGGTCAGTTGCGGTATTTCCGTTCCATGTCAATGCACCATTGCCTGTGCCGATGTACAGACTGCCAGTGTCAGAGTTGACCTCTAATGAATAGACTTGACTACTCGGCAATATTTCATTAGAACCAGGTGTTCCTGAATCAGGCTCTTCTGTAAGTGGTAACAAGATTTCACCTGTCGACAGATCTTTTCTTGCAACTCCATATCCTGGCAATCCCATATGTAGAATTTGAGGATTAGTGCCGTAGATTGCTAGTGGAGCAAAATCAACATCGTTGATTCCAGTTGAGACCCAAGATCCAAGGAATGTGTCATTTTCAAGGATATATCGGTTTAGGCCATCCTCTCCAGTACCAATGTAAGCAACTCCGTTGTGAATTGCAACTCCTGTGGGGCTGTCAGTGGCTAAGTCACTGTTATCTTCTTCTAATCCTATGACATTTCCTGAACCAGTTTTATTCCAAACCGATGCACCGCTATCGGGGTGAATAGCAACGACCCAATCACCTTCAACGTCAAGTCCAGAAATATCGTTAGATTGGAGCCCGTCATCTATATCCCATGTGTTTACTACATTCCCAAATGTATCAACAACATGCACTCCGCTTCCTTCAGTTGCTACAAACACATTTACACCATCGTTGATAATTTGAGTAACTTGGTCTCCCATGTCTATCGCTGCAAGCCATCTTGCTTGCCCAATCGCATATCTGTCAAGGTAATTCTCGCTGCCAACATAAATCACACCGTTGAACTGCATAGCGTCCCTCATATCTCCAGATGTTGGTCCACTGCCAATTACGAAATCTCCTGTGTAAAGTGGTGATTTGCCCGGTTCTAGCATTGCCAAAACAGCGCTTCCATCTGTAACAAGCACAGTATCGTTTGTTGGGCTTCTAGGTCCATTTGATGGCCAATAAATTATGTTCTGACCTTCGTTGAGTTGCCCGAAGTCACTCAATGGAATCGTTGAAGAGAAAGTCCCAGAATTTGTGTTGTAAATGTGCACAGAATCAATAGTGAGAATCTGTATTTGGCTACCTGAAACGGTAATGCCTTTTACTTCATTTGAGGATAACCAGTTCCCATCATTCCAGGTCGCTAACCAAAAGTTACCTGACAAATCCCTTCTAGCTATACCAGCATCAAATGATGAGATTAGTAATTGGTTTCCAGAGACAGCGAAGTCGGAGATTGAATCAGAATGGAGACTATTCTCGGTTGACCAAACAGATAGTGGTGCAGAATTAGCAAGGTCCCATCTCGCAACGCCGCCATCTAAAATAGAAGCATAAATTATTCCATTATGTTCCAAAATGTCCCACGGATAGCCAGCAGGCCACTCAGTTGTGTCACTCGCCTGTTCTAATGTCCAGCCGGTGCCTGCGCTGTTTAGTGTGAAGATTCCAGCCTCGCTAAACGCAAATAATTCTCCGTTACTAGCAACATGGGTTTTCGTCCAAGCCTCTCCTGAAGGCTCGACAGGTAGGTCAGAGTTCCATGATGTGTCAGACAGATTTACAGAACTCATGGTGCCCTGTGTCGTTGTTACCAACATGCGATTATTGGCAAGGTCGATTTCCAAGTCTGTTACTTCATTATCATTTTCTGTGTCCTGTATTTCGAAAAGGTCAATGATGTTTGGAGAGGATTGAGCATCCATGACTAATATGTAACTCCCGATTGCAGCGTACATCCTCCCATCCCCAGGGTGAATTTCGTAATCTCTGATAAACAGATCGACTGGAGTCAGAGACGTAAACGGATCAGCAGGTGATAGAACTTCAAGAATGAAATCAGTTATTTCAGAACCAGAAGGTAAAGTTACGGTGGCGCCAACGTCTGCGTTAGGAGTTAATCTGCCTTGATGTGGGTTTGCATTATCAAAACCGAAACTCTGCCCAAGCCAACCATTTCCGCGCCAATCAAACAATACTTGACCAGTATCTTGAGAAATTAACAATGGTTGTTGTATAGTTACACCTTGTGTTCCATCCGCTCTTATCTCCATTGTAACATTATCCAGAATAGCGCCCGGTGCAAAATTTAACATCCATTCTCCCGAGGCTTGGGTTCCGTTTATTGGATCTGCACCAGTTGCATTAATTTGTACCCAACCGGTGTCTTCAGAGCCATCCATTGGCCAAATTGAACTGTTAGTCCCTTCATGTGCACTAACCGTTTTTGGGGATAAAATTGGGCTTAGTGAAGCAAGAACCATCACAAGGACAAGAGATAATGCTCTCATACCCGATTTCACAGGGCCTATGGCCCTGGAGCGCTTGTTCATAATTATCAGCCAATTTCAATGGTATATGAAGCGAATGCATAGATGTGAGAACAAATGAAAATAATTCATTTGTCTATTCTACAACAAATGAGAAACACCGCTGCCCGGTGATATATCCACAAAAAGGTCAAACACGGCCATGGCTGGGTAGTAGTTTAGGGGATGTCATTTTGGACGAGGAATGGAGAGAGAGGACCATAAAAAAAGAGGCTCTTGACTACCATGAGGCAGAGCCTAGAGGGAAAATAAAAGTCGTTCCAACAAAGCCACATTCAACATCTCATGAGTTGTCGTTAGCATATTCACCGGGAGTAGCGTATCCGTGTCTTGAAATTGAGAAGCGGCCTGAGGATGCATATAGGTATACTTCGAAGGGAAACTTAGTAGCTGTAGTATCGAATGGAACTGCGGTTTTAGGACTGGGAAATATTGGTGCTTTGGCATCAAAACCAGTAATGGAAGGCAAGGGACTTCTGTTGAAAACCTTCGCTGATATCGATGTCTTCGACATACAAGTAGATACAGAAGATCCAGAGGAATTTATCAACACAGTGTGTAACATAGCGCCAACCTTTGGCGGCATTAATCTAGAAGACATAAAAGCACCAGAATGCTTTGAAATTGAGCGAAGGATTTCCGAATCGACTAACATTCCAGTCATGCATGATGATCAACATGGCACTGCTATAATATCTGGCGCTGCATTATTAAATTCGGTTGAACTACAAGGAAAAAACATTTCACAAGTAAAAGTAGTAGTTGCAGGAGCAGGGGCTTCCGCAATAGCCTGTGCATCTCACTATGTTGCTTTGGGCGTAAAAAGAGAGAATATTTTGATGTGTGATTCTCAAGGTATTATGACCAAAAAAAGACTAGATCTAGGGGAATTAAACGAGTACAAAGCCCAATTTGCGGTAGATATGGATGACGGAACTCTCGCTGATGCTTTAGTTGGAGCTGATGTCTTTCTTGGGCTATCTAAAGGCGGTTTGGTGACTGGTGATATGGTTGCTAAAATGGCGCCTAAACCGATCATCTTTGCACTAGCTAATCCAACGCCAGAAATAATGCCCTCAGAGGTAAAAGCGGTTAGGGAAGACGCAATAATCGCAACAGGAAGATCCGATTTTCCCAATCAAGTAAACAATGTTCTTGGTTTCCCATACATATTCCGAGGGGCTCTTGACGTTAGGGCGAGGGACATTACCCAAGGAATGAAAATGGCTGCAACTAAGGCTTTGGCAAAACTAGCCAAAGAACCAGTTCCGGACTACATCGCACATGCCTATTCTGGAGAGTCAATGCAATACGGCCCAGATTACATAATCCCCAAACCGTTCGATAGAAGAGTATTGATTTGGGAGGCAGCAGACGTAGCAGAAGCAGCTGTGAATGAAGGGGTTGCTGCAGTATCTCCTGGGGATTTTGATAAACAGGCATACAGAGAATCCCTCGAAGCTAGACTTGGTATGTCATACTCAGTGATGCGCGGCGTTTTCAATCAAGTAAAAGGAAGAAGGAAACGTATTGTCTTCCCAGAAGGAGATCACGAAAAGGTCATCAGAGCGGCTGCTCAATGCATAGAGCAGCAAATTTGTGAGCCAATATTACTTGGTAATGTAGATAATATCAAGCAGAAAATGGCCGATTTGAACATAGAATTCGATTGCGAAATAACAAACCCAAGGTATGACAGCAGAAGAATTGGAAATTATGACTTGGAATTATTGGAAAACAGAAGCAGGAAAGGAATGACGATTATCGATGCACAAAGGTTGCTCAAAAGCCGACCATATTTTGCGGCTCAAATGGTTGAACTTGGAGATGCGGATGGTTTCTTAGGTGGGATCAGCAGAAATTATGCAGATGTGTTGCGACCATGCTTAGAGATAATTGGTAGTAATGAGGACAGCCATTGTGCTATTGGCTGCTACATGATGGTAGTAAAAGGAAGGCTGATTTTCCTTGGTGATGCTACCGTGAATGTATATCCAGACAGTAAAACATTGGCAGACATCGCTGTACAAACAGCAAAAGTCGCTCGGCGGTTCGGGATCGAACCGAAGGTCGCAATGCTTTCATTCTCTAATTTTGGTAGTAGTAGAGCTCAGCGTTCAGAGAGAATTGAAGAAGCTATCGACTTGGCAAGAGAAATGGATCCGGTGCTTTGTATTGATGGACCTATGCAGGCAGACACTGCTCTTAGTTTGGATGTTCAATCAGAGTATCCATTTATGGAATTTGATGGGCCTGCAAATGTTTTGATATGTCCAAACTTAGCGTCAGCAAATATTGCTTACAAATTGTTAGAGCAACTTGGAGACGCAGAAATGACAGGTCCTATTCTAGAAGGATTAGATAAACCAGTACAACTACTGGCAAGGGCTGACGGAGTTCGACATATTGTGAACATGGCAGCGATATGCGCACTCGATGCTATAAGACAAGAATCGTATTGGTCTAGTCTTTCAAATGAATAACCTTACCATCTTCGCTTAATCCCCAGATAGGTCTCCTAGGTCTCCAGAATGCGCCCGTCACAAAGCCGGCACATAATCCTCCAAAGAGTAAATTTGCCCACCCATCTATTGCGTATGATTCAAACCCTCTGAGAATTGGGATTGTGAAACTTGGAATGATTCCAAGTATTGTTGTCCAAAATAATTCACTTTTGACGTTAGTAATCAGATTTGCATTATCAGGAACCCTCGGAGCCTCACCCTCTCTTTTTGGAGAAACAACTAGGCGGAAACCAACCTTTGGTAGTGGTCTGTCTCCTGGAGTGTTCACACAGAAATAGACATTTTCTTTGGTAGGGTGTGCTGATTGGGATACTCTGTGTCCGGATAATGGTCCAATCATTTCGCCAGTTCGAGGCCTCCCGTCTAAGTTTGCTCCTCTATGGTTACCTGTAGCTTCATCAGAGAGAAGCTCAGTCCATCCACAAGGTAGGTTCAGTAGTTTTTCACATGCCTTCCATTCAGATTGCGTTGGCCTGCGGACCTCATCTTCAAAGTGAGAGGAAAGTGTCTCACAAATTAGTTGAACATCATCATTTGTTACCATATCTCTTAGTTCACTAGAATCATTTTTTTTGCCGAGGATTTCAGCAAATTGTTTCTCCGTCATTGGGTCTTTCATAATCATAAACGATGGTAATTCTACTCTGTGCATAGGCCTCTCACTCGCATACACCCACCCTCCTTTATTTGTCCCTAGATAGACTTGAGAGGATTCAATTTTGAGAAACTGAAGACTAAATGGCCCATCGATTGATTCCATACTCACACCTTCAATGTTGATTTGACTGAATTATACCATTTCATGCCAACATCGTGATCTTCTAATTGTGAAAATTGTGGGTATGGTGAAATGGACCTAACATATCCAAAAGCTGCTAAATCGACAAGATTCGGTTTGTCTCCTCCAAAAAATTCTGATCCGTTGAACTCAGATGTAAATTCTGTAAGCAAATCATGCCAGAGTTTCTTCGGAGATCTTCCATCTTTCTTCACTCTCCGCTTTGCGATAATTCCCCACATTACGGGGAATCCAGCCCAAGCATAGAGACGCTTGGAAATAAACCCAAAGTTTTCCAATTTTGAAACTCTTGTTGTTGTTTTCAACGCTGATCCAAGGCTTCCATATAGAATTGGTATAGTTCCTTTAGACATGTGAAGGTCAACCCATTCCATCCATTTATTCTGGCGCTCCTGATTAGGGGAATTCCATAATTCACCATTGTTGTGAACAGCATCAATATGTTTCATGATCGGTGTTGAGTCAACATGTACTTCATCGTTTGAATCAACCCACACCGGGACTTTTTTCCATTCGGGAGCACTAGGAAGCTGCTTTGTTTTCATAGGGTTGACCTGAATACTCTTGTAATCTAGTCCTAAGTGTTCTAGCAAACTACGAACCTTCCAACAGAAAGGGCAGGTGTAGAGCATGTGTAATTTGCCAATGTCTCCCATGAGTATTGCTCGTGAGGCTCTCCTTCATGATTCATCCGTATTCCGGGACCCTTCAGGTCTCCAGCCCGGTTTCCAAAAATTTAGGTTATCCAACCAGTCTGAAAATTCGTCGTCACTACAATTCAGCAACCTAAACGCCCGCATGTTTAGACCCTCAAGTAAAGAGTCTTCCATTACTCCATCCTTGTTGGCATCTTTCCATTCACCGGCCATTTGTCGAATTTGTCTTCGTGCTTCTTCGGGCGAATCAAAATTCCTCTCGCAAACCTCTTGAAGATCTGATAACCAAGAGCGAGTATCTCTTCTGATGACATCAGGAATCTTAACAGCCTTTTCTTTCTTACCAAAAGGCCACCATCCCATAACGATGCGTCAGGGTCTAACATCAATAGTCTTGGGGTTGAACCTTCTGGGATGGGCATGGGACGCATAATTCTCCATCTACACGGGAAGCCGTCAGACAAGAGATTGGGTAATATGATTGAAGATTACCTTTCAAGGCTTAAATCAAAGGTTAAATTAGTTACACACAATGTAAAATTATCAGCATTTGAGTATCTAGAAAAGTTACCATCAGATACAATACTATTGGACGAAATTGGCAAGGAAATGAATTCTATACAGTTTTCGTCTTTGTTTCAAAACTGGGTAATCGATTCCAATGATACAAATCTTGCGATTGGTCCAGCAGATGGATTTCCAAAAGAGCATGGAAGAAGCGCTATTTCGCTTAGTAAAATGACATTTCCGCATGAATTAGCATCCGTATTATTGATAGAACAGTTGTATCGGGCAAATGAAATAATCAGAGGAACTTCATATCATAGAATTTGACAAACACAAATAACGCAAGTCATGCAGGGATATTTATGGAGACATGGTGGTTTTTGATATTGGAGGCTGTCCTTGGACTGGCTCTGATATTAATGAGCAGAAATCAACCATTTCCTGGCCCCTCCAGAAGATATGGCTCCGTACTGCTAACCTTTGCATTCCTGTTCGCTATTGGAGAGACTTCTCCTAGAGAAACAACAGTGGAAGTACATCTCTACTTTTTGTTAGTTTTTGGCTCTCTTGGATTAATTCGTGGTGTTCACAACATGCTTGTTACAAGAGACGAGGTGATTGTAGCTCCCTTCGCAGGAATCATGTTTTGTGTTGCAGCGACGGCATTAATATCGGAGCAATGGGGCGATTTGACTAAGTTCGAAGAGTATGCTGGGTTTGCAACAATAGTTGCCCTTGGGGGCGGTCAAACATGGTTGGTTTTCCGTGGACTGCTAATTGGTAGATTGCCATTAGCCTGGTCAAAAGCTGGTTTAGTAGCTCTTGAGCGTGGTCAAATTACTGGACCTCATGGTGCTATATCCTGCTTTGAAAAGTCTTGGGATCTTGAAGAAGAGCATCTAAACCCGATGGCTTGGGTTGCTCTTGAAAAAATTCACCGGTTCTTAGAAAATGATGAAGAATCATCCCACTGGAGTAAAAGGCTTGCAGAATCTGGTGGAGAGGAAGCCGTTGCTGATGAGTGGGTTGGTGCACTAGATGCGGCATTATCTAGGCTTGATTTTCAGCCAAACGAAGAGTGAATCACGTTTAAACAACGATTTAAGTGATACAATCCGGAGTTTCCCTTATATGGGTCCAGAATCAAATACAATATTGGAGAGAAGTATGTCAGAAAAAGACTGGCCAGTTTCTACAATTTGTAAATATGCGGTATTCATTTGGTTTGGAGCATCTTTGTTTTCTCAATCTGTATATATGGGATTCAATGGAAGGCCATACGACGCGAATTTGTTGCTTGAGTCCATAGGCCCATTCGCATGGATTATCATTACTATTGAGTTGGTTGTTTGGACAATTGTAGCGATATTCTTGGGTGGAAAGATTGTCAATCGCGTGAAAATAAACCCTTCTGAAATGCAGGTTTCTGAATCTGTTTGACCGCAGAGTTGAATAAGTCTCAGTGAGAGTGCGCACTTCGTGCAAAATGAATCGAATTTACCGCCGCTAGCAGGCCAACCTATGACTACTGGTGAGTTGCTTGATGAGATGGCTTTACTCGCACTTCCTGTTGGTACTAGAGTTGTAACTATTGAAGAAGCAAGACAGGAATTACCAACTGCAAAAAGACTCCTACACTCAATGCAAGCACTACAAGACGAGGCACATGATTTAACAGAGGAATTGGAAATTTTGGTCGAATCTCTGAATCCAAATCATGAGCATGTAATTCAAATTGCAGACCAGTTAGGAAGCTTAGTCAAAGAATGGCAAAATCTTGGTGATAGACTTGAAACTACAGGATCTAGAGTAGCAGGGTTTGATCCAGGTCATCTGGAATGGCATGGCGTGGTAGATGGCCACCTTGTACTCTACTCGTGGTGCGAAGGTGAGGAAGATATTGAGTGGTGGCATCCATTAGATTGTGGAATAAATGACCGCAGACCACTTATTGAAGCATAACTTCCGCCAAACATGGTCCGCATAACCAAGGTACATACTGGCGGTGGTGACGGCGGTGAGACATCGCTCGTTGACGGTAGCAGGGTTCCCAAATCTGATTCTAGAATTGAAATCGTTGGAACTTGCGATGAAGTAAACGCAATGCTCGGATTCGTATTGATGGAAGTAGAGAGATTGCCTGACGCTCATGCAGATGGTGGACAGAGAGTCACGGTTAGAAGAGTGAAACAGGTTTGTTCTAAGGCAATTGGACGCTTGCAGAGTGAGTTATTCGATCTTGGAGCAGAATTAGCTTGCCCGTTGGAGAACATCCCTGAATTTATGCAGCTTGTAGACCAAGAGGATTCAGACAGGTTGGTTGATGAAATGGACGCTTGGAATGAGGAATTGAAGCCAATTGAGAGCTTTATTCTGCCAACAGGTTCTGGCCCTATAGCAGCAATGCATCTGGCGAGAACTACAACTAGAAGGCTAGAGCGGGCGATGGTTTCGATGAAGGATGAGATGAGGCCACTATCATTACAATATGTAAATAGATTATCAGATTGGATATTTGTACTTACTAGGTGGGTTTCGTTCAGACTTGGAGAAGAAGAAACGTTGTGGACTCCTAAAGGTAAGAGAGAAGCAGGAATTGTTGAAATGACAAAACGTCAAAGTAAGAATATTTAGTTGTTAAAATCCTCAATCACGACCAATAGATTTCATGAAATCGTGTGCTGCAGCCAAAACTCCTCGTGATTCTTCATGAGTTAATTGCATCATTGCGCTTGACCATTCCAACCAAAGGTGTTCTTGGTGTTCATGGCTAAGTTTGACAGTCATTGTCTCAGTCTCAGCAATATACCAGAACACTTGCTTGTCAATCCTTTTGCCTTTGTGTCTAAAGTCGTAACTAGTTTTGAACTCAAAACCATCTATAAATTTGATATCAACAATGCCTGTTTCTTCTGCTAATTCCCTTGCTGCAGTCGATTTATAGTCGACATCTCCTTGCTCAACATGGCCCTTTGGAAAGTCCCAATGGCCCTGTGGATATTGAAGGAGTAAAATAGAGCCGAAATTGACCAAAACAACCCCACAAGATGTCTCCATGCATGCTGCCCGTTAATTCCCATTCATAGCCTAATCGCAATCTTACAGCACTAAAAATTCAAAGAATAGTGGCTCTAGCATCGAGATATGTCGCCATTGGGCAATATTACCAGGGTCGTTGCGGACTCTGATTTAGATGGCTTGATGGCGGCGGCAGTGCTGAAAGCAGCGAAACCAAGTATTGAGGTTTACTTTGCGCACCCTGCTTTAATTCGCGCAGGAAGCATCGACCATTTGATTGATAGAAATACTGCGATATGCGATTTACCATTCCATGAAAACTGTGGATTGTATCTCGATCACCATCAAACTAACAGGCCAACAAAACAACAACAGATACTGTTCGAACAAAACGGTGGAATCTGCCACTGGAGGGATACGCCCTCCGCTGCTAGGGCAGCATTTGATTTAATGAAGGACGAACTTGATTTGTCTCATCTTGAGGAAATTATGCCTCTAGTTGATGATTTAGACTCTGGTGGTATTTCTCTGTCAGAGTTTATGGAAGATGGACCAGTGATTCGTTTGTCTCGGTCTTTGTCCCTAAAAGACAAAAACCACATGCAAGTTGTATTGAATCAGTTTGCAGAAGGTGAATCGCTTGACAGCATAATTAGTAGCCACCAAGAGAGGTTGTTAAAACTTGAAACTGAGAGAGAAGCTCAGACAGAATTGGTTAGAAAAAACACTACAATTGTTGACAAACTTGCAATATGTGATTTGAGTGAAACCGGGTCCAGAAGTAACGGATATCTTGTTACGGCATTGGCAGGTTCTGATGCGATTGCATGTTGCGTAATTCATGGGTTCATTGACGGGACGATAAACAATCCAAACCGACAAGCACTTGGCGCATCGTTCTATGCAAATTCATTCCTTGACGAGGAAAATCCGTATGACCTTTCCAAACTTGCAACACTGCTTGATGCGACAGGAGGAGGTCACGCAAATGCTTGTGGGTGCAGGGTTCAACCTGCTGACAAGTCACGGGAAATGTTAGTTGAGACAGATAAGGATTACAATCTTCAAAAGTGGTTGGAATTATGGTCCAAAAGAGATACTCACATGAGGCGATAAAAGCCACTATTATGTGTACAGTCTCTGATTTAATTCGAAATTTTTGAAATAATTTCATCGAGATTCTATACATTAATTGATATACTGATTTTCTAGCGAGCGGCTATGGAGAGCGTGACAGACCCAAAGATGTTGGAAAATCGAGCGTTCTACAAATTAGGGCTGTTTGCTTATGACAATAGACAAGCAGTGCTAGCTGTTGGCCTAGTCGCCTGCTTCATGATGGGGTCGTTAATCGGAATGGGAGCAAATTGGGCTGAATCCTGGGGCGTAGGGGATCTTGAATCGGTAAAAGCAGGAGACGTTGTTGAGGATGCTTTTTTTGGTGAAGAGGAAGATGTCGAGGGTTTCACATTCCTTGTTCATCATGACACGTTGAATGATTCATCAGAGGAATGGCAACAAGCGGTAATCGAGGCACTTGCGGTTTTCGCAGCAATGGAAGAGGTCACAATCAATTACTCATGGGATGCTGTTGACGATGAAAGAAGTAACTTCGTCAGCGAAGATAATGGAGAATTTTGGGCAAAAAATCGGGTCACGATTAATCTCGACAGAAAAGAAGCTAAAGCGCTGTATGCTGATAATTATGAATCAATAATCATCGATGAAGACTTTGAATCATGGAGAACCGGTAACATCGCTATCGATGTAACATTCGATAAACGAATACAGGATGATTTAATCAAAGCAGAGCTTGTTTCAGGGCCACTTACTCTGATAATTTTAGGAATTGTTTTCGGTACAGTCATTGCAGCGCTCTTGCCACTCGGAGTTGCTGTGCTAACAGTGCTATCTGCGATGGGTCTAACTATTTGGCTTTCCAATACTACAGATGTTACCCAATATGCATTGAACATAATCACTTTGATTGGAATAGGTGTTTCTGTAGATTATTCCTTGTTCATGGTGAACAGATTTAGAGAAGAGCTCAACAGAGGGCGTGACATAAGAACATCAACCGCTATGACTGTCGCAACAGCCGGAAAAGCAGTATTTTTCAGTGGTGTTACTGTTGCAATTGGTTTGATGGGTATGCTTTTCTTCGAGAATACGGGCCTGCCGAGTTTGGGAATCGGTGGTACATTGGCTGTAAGCGTTGCAATGATTTTCTCGATAATCGTGTTACCTGCTGTACTTGCCCTATTAGGAAATAGGGTTTTCAAACTTAAAATTCCATTTTCGTTTAGCACCGACAATGACGATGGTGAGGGAATATGGTCTAAGATCGCTACAACAGTTATGGACAAACCTTGGCAGGTTTTAGTTCCAACATTAATTATTCTACTCGGGGCAGGTTTACCCTTCCTACAAGCTGATTTCTCGATAGCTTCGAGAGATGCACTTCCACCGGATGATGAGACCCGTGTCGGACTTGAGCACATGGATGAGAAGTGGCCTCAAAGTGCTGTAAATTCGGCAATGGTTGTTTTCGACTTCGACGGGGAGGATCCCCTATCTGAGAGCAACATAAGGGCAGTAAATCAGTGGATAAGTGAACAGGTCAGCGATGAAAGAGTGTTAGATGGATTTGGATACGCCTTCCATCCATTGATTGGTACTGAGGAAGAAGCTGTGGTTGACTTCTGGCTTAACTCTGGGGAAAATCTCACCTATGAACAGAATGCAACAAGGGATTTCATGCGACAACAATTGATATCTGAAAATGTAACTTATGTTGTATTTTCACTGGATGGCCCCATCACAGGAGAATCAGGCCGTAATTTCGTGTCTGATGTAAGAGAAGAGCGCCAATCTCTACTTGACAGTATGAATGTAGGTTCTGACGCTACACTAATGGTTGCAGGTTTCTCTGCATACAGCCTTGATGTTCAAGATGCCATTGTTGAAAATTTGCCGATTGCGATAGCATTTATTTTCATCTCGACAATAATTCTAATCTACATTCAAGTGAGAAGTATAGTAATCCCAATCAAAGCCATCGTAATGAACATCCTATCTATATCGGCATCGTTTGGAATGCTTGTGTTTGTGTTCCAATGGGGTAATGGAGCAGAGCTTCTAAATTTCACACCACAACCAATAGAAACGACAAATCCAGTGATTATGTTCTGCATTGTATTTGGTCTGTCTATGGATTACGAGGTATTGATGCTATCTCGCATTCATGAAGAATGGGAGATTACTGGAGACAACACAAAAGCAGTGGCAAACGGCCTACAAAAAACCGGCCGCTTGATTACAGGTGCAGCAGCAATCATGGTGGTCGTATTCATGGCCTTCGGATTATCATCTGTTGTTATACTGAAGCAGATTGGATTAGGACTAGCATTAGCAATTTTACTAGACGCTACTATTGTAAGAGCATTAGTAGTTCCATCTACAATGAGATTAATGGGTAAATGGAATTGGTGGAGCCCATCCTGGTTAGGTGGCTCAAAGAATGTCGAAAATGTAGAGGAACCCGAGGAATGAGTGGAATATCACCACTGCGATTAGGAGATCAGCAGCCCTGCCGTGCTTTTTTCTTGCAATCATGTCTTTTCTTGATTTTCTACCCCACCTTGCCATAACCCAAAGCAGAACAATTCCTAGTGGCCCAGTAAATCCATGTAGGCTACCGGGAAGTAGCCCGAGTCCAGTATACCATCTTGCTGTAAATGCAATCAAGACAGATATAATTGCTGCCTGAAGAATTCTCTCTCCGGTTTTTTCATGACGGATTAATTCCTCCTGACGGTCTTTACCTTTCATCTCTCGAGATTTCTGTTTCCACCCATATTGCCACCACATCCAACCCAGTATTGCACCCGCAGTAATGGGGTGCAGCAGGAGAATAACAGAGTCAGCAGTTGACATTTCGTGTTGTGCGAGAGGGGACTAGGCCATGGATGTTTGCAGTGAATTCTAGCCGGTGGCTCTAAAGAGGGCCGACATACGCCTCACCCCGGAGGGGTGAGTGTGCAACAAGAAAACAACTTAGCCGCCTGCCTCAAAACCGGCATGAAGCCAAATTTACCCTCAAATGCTAGACAGAGAATTGTTGCAAAAATACCTGAATGGCAAATGTTGGAAAAACCTTGGAAGTCACTAGCCCTCATAGCTCTTAATGAAG
>MDTC01141934.1_pt1 | contig 26206 bp, 22 predicted proteins | sample 811181 | NCBI WGS metagenome assembly MDTC01 (sample SAMN05326644, study PRJNA326480) | marine metagenome | isolation source: seawater | place: Pacific Ocean: North | collected 2011
AAAAAAATAAAAACAGAATCTAGAACTTTGTTTATACGCAAGTTGGTGCAACGTTTGTATGTTTTCATCTTTCGTCGCCCAATTTTTTCGCTAAATATTCATAACGAGCGGCTGTTCCCCCGGCATTTTGCATTTGCGCAAAAAAATTGTATTATGCCCAACCTTGAATGGATCACAGATAAAGATTTCGACAAGATAACACTCATTGATTTCGTTTTTGCAAAGACTCTGCACACCCATACGTTTTTCGATGGTTCAGGCGTGTGCAGTCGTCACCTAGGATTCACTTCTACAGAGCCAGAATCTCTCTTATTCGATAAAGATAGAGAGTTTTTTCATGTCGCAGGTGACAATCCTTGGAAGGGCACAAAGATTATACTTGAGACGTGGTTGAAGCACCCGGAGTGGCCTCTTCTACATGTCGTATGCCGGAACTTGAAAGAACTTTTAAGCGAGTTTGACTTTCGCAGATTGACGCGACTAAAAAACGTAAGGATTTATTCTTCGTTCCTTACAGACCAGACTCTGAAGAAGCTTCAAAATAAATGTCTGTTTCATTTATGTCCATCGCAACATGAGGGTTATGGACATTCGATCGTGGAAGGACTTGCTTGCGGTGCCATTGTATTCACAACTGATGCGCCCCCAATGAATGAACTGGTTCACAAAGATTGGGGTTACTTAGTCACTGTCTCCTTTAAGAAGAAACAGAGACAAGATTTTCGCTACTTTATCAGTGCAGAAGATCTTGAAGTGAAAATAAGCGCAGGTCTATCTGCAGACATTTCTACTATACGACGAATGCAGGAGACGGGAAGGGATCAATATTGTAAAAACTGCGATGAATTCCACGTAAGGTTCGCACGGTTGGCCGAAGAGCTAGCAGGCCAGTCGACACCGAAAAAGAAGCTAAATGTGTTACCAAGAGATTTTCAGTTTAAATAAAACGCTTATCAGAAAGTTTTCAAGAAATTTACAGAATGCAGGGATGCGGGAAGCACCCCCTCTATAGCATCAGCATTGTTATGCTGTAACCGGTACTAAATCGACCCGCTTGATTTGGCCCAGGCGGAAGGCGTGAGTTCGTAGAGCTTCTCTCGATCGAGTCGTGACAGGTTGGTCTCGAGCATTGCGGCGAGGTAGTCCTGCGGTAGGAAAATGATCGAAATGGGAACTTTTCGATTAGTCAGAGCAAAGCAGTCGTGTTGAAAGTTTTGGGAACGTGCTTATAAATAGTTTTTTTAATTTGTATTTGTAATTATGGCTTACTTGAAAGGCTTCTTCCAATGAAGCTTTCGCGTTTTCAGATTGGCCAATTTTCAGGTGACTATTCGAAAGCGCATTGAGCGTGTCGCAATAGCGCGCGGTGGCCAGTGAAAGTAGAGTCGAGGTTTCTTTTGCACTAAAATATGATCTCCATTTCGAGTGCTGGTGTTTTTGTTGTTCTAAGCTAATGATACTATTGGCGTCGTAGTCCGTGGTGAGGCGTGAGCGAGAAGGAACCCGGTCAAGGATTACAAGAGGTTCGTTTACATAGCAGAACCGTGAGCTTAGGGATAGTCGCATAATAAAGTCGGCGTCTTGGGCCACTTTAAGTATTTCATCGAATGGTCCAGCCCGCACCATTGAAGGGGCTCTCACCAAGAGGGTCTGCATCATTATCCCTGTGCCGTCTTTTACAATTCGTTTGGCGGCATTTTCAAGCTCACCGTATTGTGAAGTTAGCAATATCTTGGCAAGCTGCAAGGTGGTCGTCTCGCCTTCAGCCCCGTATTTCGTATCAGTAAAACACACTTCACATTCGGGAAACCTTTCAAGCGCGATCAATTGCTTCTCGAGTTTGTCGGTCTTCCAAAGATCGTCAGAGTCGTTAAAAGCGATAAAATTTCCGGAGGCGAGTGGTAGTCCTCGATTAAGTGCAGCACTCTTTCCCCGGTTTTCCTGGTGAATGAATAAAAAATTAGAATGTTTCTGGGAAAAGTCCTCTAGAATACGATTTGTATTATCGCTGGACCCGTCATCTATAACGATGACTTCATAAGGTGGTATGGTTTGGTTGAATATGCTAGAAAGCGATTGCACGAGTGTGCTCTCGCGGTTATAAGTCGGTACAAGCACGGAGATTTTGGGAGGAGCTTTCATAGTTTAGGCTCTACCGAGTTTTTAAGGGGCAAAGATTGCCAAGTCTGAGGAGCTTCAAGTGAATATATGGAGGCGGATAAGTTATGTTAGTTTAGAGGCAACAAAATAGTTAAACGCTTATTAATAGCTGACTAAGTGAGTAAGAGGAAGAAGATCGCGCTTTATCCACAAGGCATTGCAAAAGGATCCGAACTTGGGTAAAACCATCAACGTGCGGGTGTCATAAAAACAGCAGACTAAAAAATCAAAAGACGATAAATAATCATTAAGTTCACCGAATTGCGTTTGTAAGGTGTTTTTCTCGTCAAAAGTGATCTCCGAAAGAACTGCAGAGATTTTATTTGCTTTAAGCATCGTAGAAGAACCCTTCAAGACCTCCAAATCGTATCCCTCAGTATCCGTTTTCAATAAATCTATCTTATCAATTCCGTAGTCTTCGCAGAACTCGTCTACTGTTTTGATATTAATGCGGGCCTCTATCGCATCTGGATCTTTGCTGTGCACGCCCGTTTTTAGTGAGTTGATGACCGAGTGAGGGGTATATTTGATACTTTTATTCCCACTTTTTGAACCCATTGCACAGTTGTGGCAGCTGATGTTTGGTAGGCTTGAAGTATTGTTCACTAACGAAACGAAAGTCTCTTTTATGGGCTCGAAGGAATGGATGACAGCGTTTGGAAAATTCAAGTGCATTTCGGTGCAGGTTTGGCCAACGTTGGCGCCGATATCGAAAAGAATATTTGGCTTCAGTTTAGGAATCCAACGCTGGAGATCATGCGACCAATCGATCCCCGCAGGAACATACTTCGCTCGCCTAACATACCAACCTGATTTCATCAGGTAATTTTTGACTTTATCTTTCATGCCATGGTTTTTAGCCACAAAGCTCCCTTCTCTCACACTCTTATTCGCCCCAAACTCGTACTAGTTTAGTGAGAGTAATTTCTTTTTATGGCCGAGTGGGAGTAGGTTAAAAGTGCCGATGCGGCAAGCAGATCATGGACAACACCCGGAAGATGGCAAAAGGGGTCAAACTGTTTTTATTGAATCAGTAGATTCAAATGCTTTCTAGCTTTGGGCCGTTTTCCAACTCGGAGCAATACCGGCTGATCAATGAGCTAGCTCCCATGTTCAGGGCTTGGCTTATCCATGGATTCTTTTAGAGCAGCTTGCGTTTGAGTCGTGTCGCAATCGCTTCCTTCCAGTCCGCGAATTTCGGGTCTTCGGCGATGGTAGTATCCCTTATCTTCAGTAGCTTGAGGCAGTGGTCTAGTTCGCTAGCCCACATCTCCTCCTTCAACTCGGAACAGTCCTTGGACTCCAGCTCCATCTGGGCGATTCTGGACCTATCCGTGTCTATGATGGCTTTCTTGAACTGCCCATAGCCAAGAACCCATCTCTTGCTCATTCTCTCGAAGGCGGCTTTCTTCTGCACTTCACATGGTCGTCTTGCCTCTAGCAATTGGTAAAAAGAGCCGTTGGACTGCGTATCTTGGAGTTGCCTTAGGGTCGAATGCCCATTAGCTCTGACAACTGCCGCACTCGGAAGATTAGCCGGGGCAGTTCTTGGACTTTTGTCGTTCTGTCGCTTGGAAGCGTCTGCTTACTAAACCACCACTGGGAATGGAGTTCCGGCGGGCCAGTCGGCGTAGCATACGGGCTCGTCCTTTAGCTGGTCTTTAAAATCGGGGAAGCTGGTTTGGACGAATCGATCGCGTTTACGTAATCTGTAAACTGTTTTGTAACGGTTAAAAAATCTTCTTCAACTAGTTTTATCGCACCCATATACTTTTTAGGGCACTTCGATATCTTCAAATCGGGATTTTCTTCTATCAACTTAATAAAGTCTTGGTATCCGCTCAAATTACCAAACGTTTTGCTCATATGGATAGCAATTTGCATGCTACTGCTTGTAAATTTATAGTGCAGCAAAATGCAACTGATGTCGGCAAGATTAACGTTTTGGGCAAAATGGCAATGGGAGAGGGCACTTTTATTGCCTTCAACTCGGAAAAAGGAATTTTTAGTCAGCAAGCAATCCAAATTGTAGAGCTTTTTACGAATACCTCCAAACAGAAGCGGAATATCATTATTTGATATAGTTGATTTATTGGAAAACTTCTTATAAAGTTTTGATCTGGAATAAGCTACCCGCGTAATTGCAGATGTGTCGTAGCTAGTGTATTTAGTCGTGATGTCCTCCCTCGAATTGCTCGCCAGGTTCGCGAGGCTCTCACAGGCAAACATGTCAAGCATTTGTGTAACAACAGCAGTATAGTTGTGCGAGTTTAAGTACGCGATAAAACGATCGAGACCCATTCTCTCCGAATACGGGTAATCAAATAATTCATCGAAATCGATATTTAGACACCACCCATTTCTTACAGTGCGATTGGCGAAATCATTAACAATTTGATGCTGATATTTGTTAATAGGCAAACCGGTCTTGAAATAACTTACATTCGAATATTTCTTAGCGATTTTTTCCGAATCATCAGTCGAATGGTTGTCTAGCAGAAAGATGTGTTTGAAGCCCATTTCCGTATGGTGGCGTACGACACTCTCTAGATAATGTTCCCCGTTTTTGAATAGACATGTGACCGCGGCTTCGTCGCTTTTGAGATCGATATAATCCGGTCCCCAACAACGCCTGATAGAATAATGAATGTAAAATTTTCTAAGCGTATTACGAAATGGAAATTTTGCTTTTGAGATCATAAACAGTAATTATTCATATAGTTAGGTTAGGATTTTCACAAACAGGAATTAAGATATTATCCTAGCCGATTCGAGGCACGGAAAAGCCTGAGATCAATGTATTGAGTGTCGAGCCGATTATCGATAGAAGCGTTGGAAGGCTTTGCGGGTTGCTAGGAACCGGGCTTGCATTGAGTGTCGAGCCAATGGTTCAGTAGCGAAGGCGACACTTGCAGCAGTCAATGCGGAGGCAACCCCTGCAATGACAAGAATCACAAGCGATTCCAATGCGTAATAATGCAGCCCTTGTTGGAATACGAAGGCGACGATCCCACCAGCAAGAGCAGCAGAAGTAGCCGGACCATGAGCAGCGAGGATTTCAGCCCCAGACAAGTGGGCATACTTGCGGGAAACGATAACAAAAATTGGGAGAGAGAGGAGTAGTCCAAGAGCAACTTTTACCCAGGCCAACCCTACTGTTTGGGTCTCGATCGGGTAGTCTTGAATTAGCGTTGCTACCACTACTAAGATAGCAACGGAGAAGGGGGCTAGGGCCCAAGTGATCTTAGCCATAATCATCGGCCTACCGAGAGCCTGCAAGATAGGGCCCGTAAATTGATTTATTGAAGATATTGCTCCGCAGATACAGAGGATCGTGAAAACCTTCGCTGCTGGGAGCCACTCATCTCCAACAATCGAGAAGACCTCTTGTGATAGAACTCCCAGGCAGACAAAAGTTGGGATGGCGAGCAGGGTGCTAAGTCGAAGGAACTTGATAGACGCTGTGCTGAAGGCCTTTGGTTCGTCCTGCAAACGTGAAAGTTCTGGTAGTGAGGCGGTTTGCAACGAGCTTGTCAGAACTTGTTTTACCAGCGAGGCAGCACGACCTGCGAATCGGTATAATCCCACTGCCATCGGACCGAAGAAAAAGCCGATGATCACGGTGTCGGCTTGCTGGTTGGCGAAAACGCCCAGTTTGGCCAGAAAGTTGGCCGACGAAAAGCCAAACAGATCCTTAACTCCTCGGACTGAAAACCTGAACCCCGGTTTCCAGTCGCAAAATATCCAGAGCAGAATCAGGGAGACCAGGTCGCTGCCAAGCTGTTGTCCAACCAAAGCCCATACACCGTAGCCCGCGGCAGCCATATAGAGACCGATGCCTCCGCCAATTAGGATCGATAACGTGTTTCGAATCGAAAGTTGCTTGAACTCGGAATCTCGGAACATCTTTGCCTGCTGCACGCGGGAAAGCGCTCCCAAAGGTAAGCGCAAGGCAAGGACGCAAATAAGCGACTCAAGGATGGGCAAGTCGTTCACGCGCGCCCACCAACCACTTGCAGCGATGCTGCCGCCAAAAAGAAGAAGGCTCGCTGCGAGAAGCGTCCAAAAAACCGAATCTAAGTGGTCGCGCCGCAATTCCTTGCGCTGAATGATGGCGGCAACAAAGCCTTGGTCTAGAAACATGTCCACGAACATTGTGAACACAGTGGCTATGACCACGGTTCCAAATGCCTCCGGACCAAGTATGGCTGCCAGTAGGATCGAGAACGCCGCAGAACCGCCTTGTTGGCACCAGTTCATGAGATAGGCCCATTTGACTGATTGAATTAGCGATTTTTTCTTATGTTGCATAGGCGTCGCGATATCGGATTCAGGAGCATAGCTCACCGTGCGGAGCTCGCTGGGGCGTAGACGGAAGATTGGATGTCGATTCGAATCGAAAACTCTCAACCCGATCGCATGATTTTAGGTCTTTAATTTAGCGTTCCGACTTAGCCTCCCGTTTACTGTTTATCCGAAAGCTTAGATTTCTTAAGAAAAGGTGTATAGTTGAATAAATTAGTGATTGTCGCCACCATGTATTGTTTGAACCTTTGAGTGGGCCTCAAATGAGGCTTTTACTCAGTTCTCGGAGTTCCGTTGCCCGGGAAGGGCAGAGCTTTTTTCAATAATGAGACGGAGGTATCGAACATGCCTAGGAAGCACCTCAAAGGACTGCTCAGCCACGCCCTGTATCCAATATCCAATGCAGTTAGCTAAGAATATAACTCCAAGAGACAGTCTCTCATCAGCAATGCCAGAGGCTACCGAAACTTTGAAAACCTCAGAGCGGCGATACTGTTTTATTGTGGTGAGTTCGATATGTTCCCACTAAAAACCCAGTAGAACTGTTTATTTAAAAATGATTGTTAATCTCCAACTCGTTTCAGTCGCGTCCGGTCGCTGACACCTAGAAGTTCGCTAAAGATTCGGTTGAGATCCTGTCGGGCTTTATCACTCGCCTCTCTCAGAGGGTCACGGATCTCTTCCCTACGAGCGAAGAGATCCAGAGTTGTCACAAGGGCATTGTGGTTGTCCGATCGACGGGCGTCAACAACGTGGTCTTCCAATCCGACGCTCTCAAAAACCCCTTGGAACTTCATGCTATACGCTACGCCCACGCATGGGACGCCTTGGGAGAGTGCTGCTATGCAGGCGTGCATACGTGAGCCGATGAAAAAGCCGCACATCCCGATGAGACCTTTAACCTCGTACTGATCTAATTCAGAGGTTAAGATCTTAACGCGATGACGCTGCTCGTAGGGGATTTGCTCGCGCAGTCGGAGGGAAGCTTCGTTGTCGCTTTCGACATCGCCAAGGGGTGCGTAGGTGTGCGGAATTAGCCAAAGGTCACCTGCCTGCTCTTCTAGTAAGCGAAGGACGAGCTGCTTGAGGAAGGTCGGATAGTTGAGCTTGAGCCCGAACATATTAGAGTGCGTGTAGCCGCCGTTGTACATTAGACCATTTACGTTGATGCCAATACAAGAGGCAGAAGGAAAACCTGCGTTCTGTGGGTAGCTTTCAATGCTATTGGGCGGAATGGAGGTAAGGGAAAAGGCGACATCGGGAGAAAGGTGGACTTGCTGATCGCGATGAGCAAGGGATTGCGCAATGGATTGGCTTATTGTGTCGCGAGCGACTATCGTAGAGGATCGGCATAGCAGAAATGCGGCGAGACGGCGAGAAATGGTGCTCTTGTAGGGCCCGTAGGTTTGTGGAAAATGAACGATGGATCCTTTTACTAAGATAACACTCCAAACCGGGAAAAAGGAGATTAGGAAACGCTTTAATCCATAGATATCTGAAAAGGAATCGCCGCCCCGTACATCGCCCACGAAATCCATCTGCGCTACTGCCTTGATCCAAGGGGTGTTTTGCTCGAGCCAGTTGCGGAGAAGAGGGAGCGTCCTATAGAGAATGGAGGCAAAGACAATCCAAGCCAAGTGTTCGTTGGGTTTGGACTTTGGGGAAAGCCTGAAGTTGACCACTTCAACATTGATTGATCGTTCTTGGTGGCGAATCCGAAAAGTGGCGGGCTTTCTGTTTCCAACTAGAATGGTCACCTTGTCGGCTCCGCAATGAGAGAGACATAGGCTTGCAAGGGAGGACCCGAGGGCTAAGACGCCACGGTTTCCAGAGCTTACAGGCGTGCCCATAATTCCGATGTTAGGAGATTTCATTGAGTTGAGACCGATTTGTGTTCTGTTGCGTTGTTTGAGGCGAGAAGCCCGCCGTGGACAAAGCGAGCGAGCGACGACGTCTGAGGCGAAAGGCGTGAAGTGTCAATGGTAGTCGACGTAATAGAGATCCCTGTCTGCGTACTGGCTGAGCTCGTCGGGAGGAGAGAAATAGGAATAGCGGCTGGCTGCGTTTTCGGTCGAAAGCGAGCAACGGGAAACCGCGGTGTTTTCCGCAGTGCGATCCGGGATGTCCATGATCGCGAAGACAGCACCTGCTTTTTCGAAGACACTTTGCATGCGGTCGAGCGGTGCTAAAGTCAATTCTTCCGAACAGTCGCTGGGACTGTCTTTGTGTGTATAGGTTGATGCTTCTCTTCCAGTCGGAAAAGATTCGAACGGACATTGTCGAGCGGATCGGTGCTATGACAGCCGACAAGGACGAGATTGGGCTTTTGTGACAGTATGTCTTGTTCGTTTGATTGCCGCGAATGCCGCAGGATGCTTGGACCCCGCTTTCTAGCCCAGTTCCAATGAGAGATTCTCTGTTGGTTGTTTAGGGTTGATGTTGGTTATGCTTCCTCCCGGTGACCGGAGCGGGGGGAACTTCGTTTTGCTTTCTGTCAAATTCGCTGGGTGTTAGCGAGCTCTGGGATCTGTGCGGCCGCTGGTCGTTTTAGCACTCGCGCTAGTCCGAGTAGACCACCCGCGACTCGCTTAGCGTGGATATCAGCTCCCGATCGAGGCACTCCTCCCGTAAGCGGCTGTTGAAGCTTTTGGCATATCTCCCGCAGCGGCGAGACTCAGGGCAGCTTGGATCGATATCGAGAGTCCTCACGCCGTTTTCGGAGAGCCAGCGCTTGAAGGCTCTGGCGATGAGCTCCGGCCCGTTGTCCGAGCAGATTTACTCGGGCGCCCCGTTCTGGCCTATAGCCTCCTTGAGCAGCTCCTTGCCAAGGATCTCGTCGGCCAGAAGTCGCTTCGATCGTGCGTTCTTTTTCTCCAGCTCCATGAGACGCTTGGCCTTGTCCGCCCGCTCCGACTAGCGAAGAATTAGGATCTTTTGCTCTGTCGCGTATCTCTTACCCTTTATCGTCTGGGTCCTTTCTAGTGGCCCAGACTAACTTTTCAAGCGGCACAGTATAGCTCACCTCGACCACAAAGTGTCCCGCCAGAAGTTTACCAGTCGTTATCGTTGTAAAAGTAAGCCGAAACATTTTGTGTTCCAATTCTTATATGCTCTATTTCTGAGTCGGTTAGGCGTCTTTTCCAATTTTTTATATTCGCTTTGCTGTCACGCACGAATTCTTGACCTGGAGTCTGCTCGCTAGGATTGTGGGCACCACTGTTTTTTTTGATGGTATCCTGTTCTTTCGTTGAGAAGGGAATTGAAAGTTGGTTATACAAAACTTCGAATTCACTGGTTGGGTCTCTCGATAAGTCTTCATGACGAACGAAAATCCAATCGTTATATCGTGACTGCCAACCCATGATTAGAGTGTGCGTTATGTTCCAAAGGATTATTCCTTGATCTATCAGGCTCGGTTGTGTCAATACGCACCGGTTGATCTCTTTTTGAAAGGGGTTTAAGATAGTTTTCATTGCTATCTTCTGGCGTTGGAAGTTTCTGAAATCGAACCTCCAATCCTTGAGGATTAAGCTCGAACAGAATGCTGCTGGGTGACGAATCGTAATGACGGGAATCATTTCGAATCTTTGATGAAGCCATTCGGTGGAAAGCAATGCGAGTGGGTCTTTTATGAGTGGCCTTTTGTTTTGGAAACGACACGTCAGGAAATATCCAAAATCCCTAAATACAGCAGCTCTCCGTCGCATGGAATCGGCTTTAGTTAGCTGATCGACAAGGGGGTAGTCGTACTTTATCAGCCTCTCGATCTTGTGGATGTGCTCGTGTTCGTTTTCGGCGCAGACATATTGAAACCAGTTTACGAACTGATTACGAATAATTCCATATGGGACGTTGAACGGCTCATGAAGATAGGCTATAGATGAACTGTCAGACAGCATGCGCCCGATCCATGTTGTGCCGGATCGGTGGCTGCCTGTTACTAGAATGGGAGCGTTTGATCTCATCGAGGAAAAGTATGCGCTGAGGAAGCGTTTGTTATGGCAGCATTTTCTTGCTCTTTGGACGACGTCACAATGTTCGCCTGTAATGTAGTCGAATAGAGTGAGCTAATCACTCCGATTGTCAGGAAGATGAATAGAAAGGACTGATCGAAGTAGGAAACTGAGATAGAAGTTGCCGCGTGCGCGAAGAGTGATGCCCCGAAGCACCATACGAGGAAGCACTCCGCCAGCCCATTTTCATTGTACATGCGAATCGTTCTACCCACACGAATAAAAGAAAGTATGAGTATTGCGATGAAAAGGCCCATCCAAAGCAGCCCTCCTTTCACTCCCCAGCTCAGATAGTAGTTAGTAATGTCCGCGTGGTTCGAGCTCCAGGAAACTCCGGTTGGCATCCAGTGACGAGTGTAATTGGTGCCGGCTAACCACCATTCATCAAGTCTACTCATTGCGGATTCGATGAGCCGTGCTCGGTGCCAGCCAGTGCTACTACCCGTTAGATCTGCGTAGGTAATAATGTAATACGCGGGGCGGTTCATGACTATTTCCAGAAAAACGTAACCGAAAACTGCGGCCCAGCACAAAGTAGAAGTAAGGTGACGATATTTCCAAAGAACAAGTGCAAAAATAGCTGCCATCAAGCTGGCTATCGGTCCGCTGGAGGCAGAGGTGAATACCATGATCGCACAAGATATCGCGCCAAGAAGGGCGAATCGGCGTGCTTTAGACCAGATTCCGATCATGAGAGGAAAGCATGTTGCTCCAACCGTACCCGCGAGAATTGCGTGGCGAAATGGTCCTTGGGCGCGCAACACACCATCGCGTATGGTGACATGGGGCGAGACGCCGCCTAGCAATGAGAACGAATTGCTCCCCGTCATCTTTTGATTAAGCATCTCGAGTGCAAGTGGCACTAGGAGTATTGCTGTTAGTTTTATTATTCCGATTACTTCTTCTGCAGTGCCGCATAATATACGAATAAGGAAATAGATTCCCCAAACATTATACACCATACCAATCCGATATACCAGAGTGAATTCGCTTGGGTGCGGGTGTAGTAAGTTGGCAAATAGACCCCAGAGACCCCAAAGAATAACGATTGAGTCGATTAGGTTAATTCCGCCGGAGAGTCGCTCGCCGCGAACAACTATTCGAATGAAGCCCACCAAAACGAGAACTCGAATGACGGTGAAACTAAAGGGGCCTATGTCGAAACCCTGCCCTACCGTCATGTAGCACGACCCAATGAGGAGGGGAAGTGGAGCCCACTTTCTAGGCAAGCCGAGAAGAAGCGACGAGTTGACTATTAGAAATATTGTTGAAAACCCGTTCATGGATAGACACGGAGAATTTGAGGAGAAGGGCTCTTAGGTTTCATGGAAAAGTAACGTAACCTGTGATCGAGATGGAATAGATATGGAATGTTTGTGCTACTATTATTGCTACGGGGCGTGGTTTTCGTGAAGCTGAACGTAGTCGCGATCAGTGATTTGACTAGGAGGAAAAAGCGCTCCGTGATGAGTTTGCTATTTGGGAAAAGCTAACGAAATTACTTCTCGTTTAAGAGAAAAGGGTCACTTTCAGCGTTTTCAATCGCATTTTCGTAGCTGATTGTTTTACCGCGATTGACTAATGAGAATCTTTGAACGACGGCGACCCGAATCGGTCTTGGAGCCCAATGGAATAATGGAGTAATGTAATGCGGTACTATCGGGAATTAAAAGTAGGGTGTCTGTATTTAAAGACTCTTTCCCACGCGTGATGCATCGCTAGCGAATTTCTTTACGTTATTCCATATTCCTACGTGCTCAATGACGGAGTTGCTGTTTGTCAGGTTGAAATGGTTGTCTGCATATTGAGAGAGGTCGCAGGCGTCGCCGATGACATGGTGAGAGATCGCGTCGTCCTCTCCATTATGATCTGAGGGTAGGCTTGAGATGGTTAGACTCGCGTTTCTCGAAGCAAGGTAGTCATTTCCTAACAGATTCCAGCAAGTCTTTCGCCCACCAACACCAAGCATCCTAACTCCGCCCTTCTTATTAAATTCGTGTTCGATCAGTGGCTTGAGGAATCTCATGCGCTTTGAGCGCATCTTTGATCCAAATGAATTTGGATTGCTATAATTCGATAGGCCCTTTGTTTTTGGCATTTAGACAAGGGTTGTTCCTTGATTGGCCGCGAAAATTTCTAGTTCGGCGATATACTGAGCTGCGAAGGATCCTCAGGTGGATTCATGTATCTGTATGCCTTCCACATGTCGTGCTCGAACCAATGTATTTTATTCTTGGAGTCTTTTGCCTCATTTTTTTCCACTTCCCAAAGACGATCCATGTATTCAAAGAGAGCTGGGTGGTTCCAATAGCCCTCGACGTTCATTAATCTAGCGGCTAAAACGTGGCCAAATTGAGAATTACCTACGGTGGTTCTGTATAAAACGTCCCAATTGCTCCCGTCTCGGCTAGGTTGGGAAGCGTGTTGAGCTCCCCATTCGGGCATACCGAGCATTTCCGAGGTATAGCATTCTCGGAGTCGCCCGTCTCCTGAAAATTTCGGGCAGTCGTCGATATCCGCTTGTGTCACGTAGAAAGTTTGAAGATCTTCTTGGAAAATCATGTGGTGCTGTGCGTCGGCGTATTCAAGGATGTTTGGGTCATTGAACATGACTCCTGCCAACACCATGGTCATCTTGCGTCCATGATTGTGTCCTCCTTTATCTTCCCAATAACCGCCATTAATTGCAGCTCCATAAATATCGATGCCGAGCTGAAGCATTGAAAAGAGAAGGTGCTCTTTTTGCTCGTTGGAATAGTCAAGCTGTAAACTAAGAAGACATTCGGAGAGATCGTAGACAATTTCGCGCCCGTAGAACTGCTGATTGTTCAGAGGGTGCCATTCTCTCCCGCCAACTGAGGTGTGAATCTCTATGTATGGTCGTTCAACGAGTGCTGCGACGGCGGAGAGCGGAGGTGAGGTAGCTGGTTTTGGCAAGCTTCTCAGCCAGGAATAGTCAATATCTCTAACGCTCCAACGAAGCGTTTTGTCTGATCCGATATACGGTGGACGAAAGTCTCCCTCGGCGGGCACTCTGCTCAATACGGTTAGAATGGCTGCATCGGTTAAGCGAGGGCGGTTTTTCGAATCGTCGTGACTTATGACGGAAACAATTGAAGAGCCTGCTGGTACAATTTTTGGCAGAGAGACGCCGATGTTGAGCGAGGGTTCATAGTTGCCCAAACTTGAATCGAATCCTTGGCTTGGTGCACTACCTGCCATTGGGTTAATCATGCTGCCATTAATATCGCGTCCACTGATAGTTTTTGTTCCAGGGGACATGTTTGTAATCGTAACCCCGTCACCTGAAACGTTTTCGACGACCCAGTAGTCGCCGCTTACAAACTGCCCAATTTGGTAGTCTTCGTTGAAAGTCCATGTGATTCCGTATTGACTGACCGAAGTAGCGGCCAAGGCGGTTGTGGAGCCGCTCAGAACTAACATTGTAACAAGTGTCGATATGATTTTCAAAGGAATCGGTAAGATCAGATTTTCATTGAGAGTCGTCTTTGAGAAACCTGAATTCAGTTTCGGACACTCTTTGTAGCTTTTTTACTGCGGGGAGCTGGAATGCAGTCGATGATTGCTAGTCGACCATCTAGTAATGTAAAGCCATTTTGGAAGCGAGTCCAGGCGATTCTTACGCTTGGCTGATGGGGCAACGATCCACGCGAAGCCTAAGGGGAGAGAACGGGAAAAAATGGATGCCAACATTAAAAGTTGGTAACGACAAGCCGCGAATTGGCCATGGTTGAGGCGCATGTAGGTTTTCAGTGCTTGGCACATCATTACAGTCGAAAAACGGCTTGGGTGACCACTTGAACTGCCTCCTCCATGGTGAGTAACTCTGGAACTGGGGGCGTGGTAGATCTTGTACCCAGCTTGATGAATTTTTCGGTAAAGATCCATGTCTTCGGTGTACATGAAGTATTCAGATCGAAAGCCACCAATTTCTTTGGAAATGGAAGATTTCACGAGCATGCAGGCTCCGCTGATGGCTTCAACTTCCTGAGGTCTATTGGCTTGGTAGGTATTCCACAGTTTCGACTTTGGGAAAAGCCTTCTGAGGAAGTTGGAGTCGAGCAATTGATTCAGTGGAGTGGGAAGTGCGTTGACGGAGCTCGTCTGCAAGGATCCATCTGTATTTAATAAACGTGCTCCAATGGCACCAGCTTTTGGCAGTGTTTGAAGGGCTTGTAAAAGGTCGCTCAAAGCCCGTGGTTGTAATTCGGTGTCTGGATTGAGAAGCAGGAAGTAATCGCTCGTAGCTTTGGCGGCTCCAAGGTTGTTGCATCGCCCAAAACCGAGATTTTTCTGTGATTGAATAAATTAAACATAAGGGAAATCAGTTGCTAGCATCTCGCCGCAGCCGTCGAAAGAAGCGCCATCGCCATCGATTATTTGTGTGGCCAGTCCTTTGCCGTGCTCCTCGATCGATTTCAGGCACTTGCGCACATAGTTTTTCGAGTTCCAATTAACGATGACGACTGATAAGGAGGGAAAGTCTTCTTCAACTTTACTCGCTCAATTCATCCTTTCCATCTTAAGGCTCTCGCGAGTCTTTGCTTTTGCTCGGAGCGAATATAGACAAAAATCTTGTTCGGCGTTCGGATCGGACATCGCTTCAATCCAGATACTAGATATCCAAGCAACCAAGTCAGGGAACTTATGAAGAACGGGGGATCGCGGAACCGACTGAGACATTTAACGAGCTCGAACAGAGGATGGTAGCCGAGGGCGTAATCGCGCACACCCATTTGCCATCGCCGCCTCAACATCCCGCCTTGTGAGACATTGCGTGGCTTGAGATGGTCGACTACGAGATCTGTAACAAGCTTGGTCTTGTAACCGTTCATGCGGGCCGCAGCGCAGGTGATACAATCCCATCCGCCTTCGGGTATAGCTAGTAGACCCCCTAGGCTTTCAAAACATTCTCGACGAAAGAACTGAAGGGCGCCGGGAACGTCATGTCGATTGCGAGGAAACTGGTCTTTACGTCGTCCAATATCGATAGCGACCCCACCAGCGAGGCCTAGTTGAGGATTTTGAGAAAACTCCTCCATAAGGCGTTCGAAATAGTCCTCTTGGAAGGCAACGTCAGCGTCGAGCAACCCTAAGTAGGAATAGTCTTGTGCGGTAATTGTCGAAATGCCTTTCTCCGTATTCAAGACAACTCGCTCGAACGCGACCCCATTGTTCTCTTCTACGCGAATGAGCTTGATCCATGGATTCTCCCGTGCCGCTTCTTTTATGATTTCATCTGTGCGGTCGGTTGATCTATCGCTGACGATAGCCCATTCTCTGGGTAGAATCGTTTGAGAGAGCACGGATGCTATCGTCTGGCTGATATACGCCTCTTCATTAAAGACAGGAGTTACGAGAACGTAGACTAAACCGATTGCTGGTTGCTGATTTTTAATTGATGGATTGGGGCTGAGAGTTTCGACTATTTTCTCTACTAGTCTCACTCTGCGCTAGTGCGCGAGCGAGATGGGCGGGTTTTGCTGTTATCAACGGCTTGGATAAAAAAAAGAGTAGTCTTAAGGCGGGAGAGGCCATTTCCAACTGCCTTCCCGTTAATATAGCAATGGGTCTGGGCTGTTTCCTCACGAGCGAAATGAGTCTTGTTACCCATGCCCTCGGGCTGGGAGGGACAGGTTTTAGCTCGATCAAGTCCGATTTGAATCGCTCCGTTTCAGCTAGGGCGTCAGCACTCAAATGAACTTCGATTCTGAGGTCTGGCATGATTGAAATGAGTGGTTCTATATCTTCTTGCCAGCGACCGAAGCCCCCGGGACAAACGAGCGTCAGCTTTTTAGCCTTACGAACGGCCTTGAGCCAGCTCGGGAGGCGTTTAAGTGTTTTTTCAACGAAGCGGCGCCCTGAGAAAAAGGAGTCAGGTTCGAATCGGTTCGGAAGCTTGTCGAGATAGAGGAGTGGTTCTCCGAGCTCTTTTCCTCTTGGGGCGAGCTGCTTTGCGGTAGCCTCCACCTTAGGTCCTATATAGGACATTTTAAACTGCGAGGCAAAGATTGAGACGAGGCGTTGCTTCATCTTCAGGGCGTCGTCTATCGAAATATCTTCTCGCGTGAGTCCTACGCCGATCTCTCGGTAGTGCTGATGGTGCTCTCGTATGTGCCAAGGGAAGTTCATCGCGTAGGGTACTTCGTGATAGAACAAAAACTTCTGATCTTTGAAATGATCCCGGTTTCGCGTGGCAGCGAGCATGCAAGCGTTTCGGGTCGCTTCGTGGTCGGCACTGCTACCTATGCCGATAGGAATCCATATTTCTTCTGCCGTGCTGTCTTGCAAAATAGGGGAGACTGACGCGACCCAGGATTCAAGCTCTGCTGAAGTGATGGAATGGTTGACGTATCCAGATATGGAACGTCGATGCTGGCGGTACCATTCGAGCGTCCACCCGTCGGGCTGGTAGCGGAGCGGGGCGTCGTGCTGGTCTAGGACGCGATGCGTTCCGCCGAGTACACGCATCGCTAGTTCGGATTCGTCCCGTCTGAGGCGAGTAACCTTATCCGTATCCAAATAGTCTCTCTCGAGGCGGTAGTAGCTGGTGAAGTTAGATCGCCCTGTTACGGAAACGACATCGAATTCGTAATCGTTTCTTAGATTCCACATGGTTGCTCCGAGGGAAAGGATCGCGTCGTCCATGTGGGGTTCGACAATAAGGATCTTTCGTCGACCAGCGGGGGGGGAATTAGGGGCGTACTCGATCGCCTCCTTCTTCCAGAACTTTGTCAGAATCTCTTTTGCCTGCGGCTCTTCGTCCTCGATCTCTTTAACGCTTTTGTTCCCGTCAATAGCCGTCCACACCTTTTCTTCATCTGGTTCGAGGTTTAGATAGGCTCTGCGCGAAATAAGAAAGTAAAGAGCGCTTTCCTTGAGGTGAAAATGGGGGCGCTTGTGTGGGACAAGTCCGTATTCAGCTTTCATGATTGCGTTGGGTTGGAACTAGGTGGTTATCGGCTCCATCCGCTGGCCCATTCTTCTCTTCGGCGAAGAACTTTGCTCCAGATATGGGTGGCACCGTCTTGACCCGCACCTTTTCTTTCAGGTGGCTTCATGAATTTGCTAGCGAGGGCACGCAAAGCGACGGCGCTAATCATAATCAGACTTCCCGTTTTTGCTGCTATCCAGGACCAGTGTTCGTTCATCACTGTTATACGACCTTTGAATACTTTTACTAGCTTGTCTTCGCTTGATGGCTCCGAGCCGCCACCATAGTGGATGATCTCCGCATCAGGGGTGATGCGAGGGGCTGCTCCTAGCTTGCGAGCCCTGATACATAAATCCACTTCGTCGCCATACATATAGAACAGTGGGTTGAAACCATCGAGTTTAACCCATAAGTCGCGGTCTAGCATTAGGAAACAACCGACCACAATATCTACAGCTCTCTCGTTTCTCAGATCGCCCCATATATGTATACTCTCAGGATTGAAGAGTTTCGACTTTGGAAACATCCAGGTTAACCCGAAGGCTCTGCAAACTGTGCTCCACAAGGTCATGTCCATCCAACAAGAGGCATTGGTTGAGCCGTCCTCGAAAATAGCCCGACCTCCCCAAAGACGTGCATCAGGATTCTTGTCGGCATATTGCAATAGGTTGTCAATCGCACCGTTTAATATAATAGTGTCAGGATTTAGGATAAGAAGTCTCTTACTGGTTGCGTGACGTGCCGCTTCGTTGTTTCCTCCGGCAAAACCCAGGTTTTCATTTCTGTCAAACAGTGTAACGTTTTCGAATTTTTCCTTTATTGCCTCTGCAGACCCATCAGTAGAGTTGTTGTCTAGGACGATGATTTCGTAGCTGAACTTTTTTGTCTCTTTTATTATAGAATCAATGCAAGCGACTGTTAAATCGCGTGTGTTGTACGAAACAATGACTATTGATACATCTGGTTTCATTGAATTGTGAATGTGTATTCTATCGAAGTCGTTTTATTAGGGTTTTTGTCCGCATCTTCACTTCCTGGATTACGCTGGGCTTTCGGTTGATTATCGATTTGACATCGCCAATGGACATGGATCGCCGTATTGTATTTCTCCTAGTTAGCCAGTCCGAAGGAGAGCATCGTCCAGCATCGCTTGTGTATACTTTATCGTATTCAAGCTTTTTGAGTTGTTTTAGGCTAAACCTATCATACCCCCCGAAAGGGCACGCAGCGGCGGTGATGGAGTCCGCAATTAATAATTCTAGGGATTCTTTGCTTTCCAATATCTCCTCAAGCAATGACTCTCCAGTCAGTCCTTTCCAGGACTTGTGGTACTTGCCGTGATTGCCGATTGACATTCCAGCAGAGCGGATTTCGAGGATTTGGTCTTTGTCTAAAAACGTTGGTTTGTCTGTCCGATCCGAACAGAGAAAGAATGTGCACTTTAAGTTCCGCTCTTTCAGGGCAGGAAGAAGGAACGTTACATCAGACTCGTTTCCGTCGTCGACGGTGAGTTTGATGTCTTTTCGAGGGGCAACATAATCCAGGATTTCTTCTAGAAATCGTAGGTTTATCCAACAATCTTTCTCGCCAGCGTCTATATCACGGGTGATTGGACCTATACCATGGAAATTCAGAATGACCATCTTGTTTGAGAGCTTGCTTATTTACCTTTCAGTCGTCCAAGTTGCTCTTCGCGAGCGTGCCGAATGAAGCCTTTTGATATTATTCGCTCACGACCAGCTATGGTTGCAAAAATACAGCCAAGAAACCGCGCGGTGCTAGCGAGGATGTAAGGGCGTTCGCGAAACCAGTGCCCAACGCACTATGCTAGCCCGAACAAGGGATGTTAGCCTAGGGCATAGTCACGTATCCCTAGTTGCTATTTTCGTTTTAAGGCACCGCCGTACATTGTTTTTCTTGGTTTAAGGTGATCGACAACTAAGTGCGTAATCAATCATGTTGTGTACACCCTCATTCTGGCACTCATGCAAGTGATACTGTCCCAGCCTCCTTCTGGGATGGGGAAAAATTTTCCTATCGATTCGAAACATCCCCTTCTGAAAAACTGCAACGCACCGGGGACGTCTTGACGGTTGCGAGGAAATTGGTCCTTGGGGCGGCCGACATCGATAGCGACGCCACCAGCGAGGCCGAGTTGAGGATCTTTGGAAAACTCTCCCATGAGACGCTGGAAATAGTCCTCTTGAAAGGCTACGTCAGCATCGAGTAACCCCAAGTAGGAATAGTTTTGAGCCGAAACTGACGTGATGCCTTTCTCCGTGTTCGAGACAACCCGCTCGAACCCGACTCCATTGTTGTCCTCTACTCGAATGAGCTTGATCCAGGGGTGCTTCCGAGCCACCTCTTTTACGATCCCATCTGTGCGGTCGGTCTATCGCTGACGATAACCCATTCCGCAGGAAGGATTGTTTGCGAAAGCACCGATGCTATCGTCTGAGTGATGTACGCCTCTTCATTGTAGATGGGGGTTACGAGTACGTAGGCCTCGCGTTGCAAGGATCTCTGATCACGAATCACTGATCGGTAATCGCCAACCTCTGACCTTCGTTCGGATCGTTTTCTGATAGGGTTGCCTGAGTCCATACTGGAGATAGGAGAATCTATTCGACTGGTTAACATGCGGAGAAGCGTTAATTTCACATGCTCCTGGAGGAATTAACGCTCTATTTTTGAATCGACGCCTTTAGATAGTGTGTGAGCGATTCGCTAGCGCGGGCCCCAATTTTACCCGAGGTTGATAGATCATCGAGGTTTTCGAGTATCGAATGCAGTTCGTGCTCATTGAATGCGACTTTTACGCGCTTTTTTAGAGAAAGGTGCTTAGCGGTGGCCGTTTGGTGCTCGTTGCGGTGTTCACCTAGCCTGGCCAGTTTTGGCATAACTAAAATGGGTTTCTGATGCCTGAGTGCGGTCAAAATGGTTCCCATTCCCGCATGCCCGACTACAAGGGATGCCGATCGAACCTTCGCGATAAACTCGCTGGGTTCTAAAAACTTAGAAAAGGGGATGTTTTTCGGAGTATAGTCGGTCTCACCGATTTGCACGAATATTTCTATTTCAGGGTGATTTGCTGCCCAATCATCGACAATCTTCACCATCCGGTTGAAGTGCTGGTCGGTTCCTACGGTCACAAAAATCCGAAAGGATTTTTGTGTATTGAAGTCAGAGGACTGAGGACTGAGATCTTCCGCCTCCGTGATACTACAGCGAGACGAGGAGGTTTGTTGCGTGCTTGTTCCTTGATCAGTGATGAGCGATTTGCGATCGGCGATTGCCTCGCCAGAAGCATCGTTTCCCAGGACATCACCGTAATAATGGGGGCCTTCGGGCTTGGCGAGGTGCTCCCATTGGGTCAGCCAGTGATCTACGTATTTGCCGGTTTTTTGGCCGGAAAGGGAGAGTTCTTCGGCGTTGGCGATGCTGTCGACCCAGATGGTTTTACGTCTGAGAATTTTGCCAACGAAAATGGCGAAGAACCCAGGCGCGGCCCCGGTTGTGATGATGGTATTTGGCCAGATTCGAATGATGCTCCAGGCTATACTGAGGAAGCAGAGGATGAGTTTGAACTTAGTGTCGCGATTGGAGTCGATGATCGGACGAAACTTGGCCCCGTCGACTTCGGATTCATAACCACGACTAACAGTAGCGTAGGTAACGTCGGAACCTTCGAAGGCGGGACGTAGCCGTAGCAGCTGTACCCAGTGACCGCCACCGGAGGAGAGGGCTAAAACACGGGGACGTTTTGTCGATAATCGCTGATCGGTGATCACTGATCGGTGGCCTTCGGCTGATTGTGAATTGCAGATTTCAAATTGCGAATTGAAGAAAAACCTTTTTTAGCGAAGCCAATCTATGTTCGCGATATGCGAACCCTGACCATTGGTATGATTGTTTTGTCAGGTTGAGGCTGCATCTTAATTAGACCCGACTTATCGGTTTCTTCGAGTGTCGCTGTGCGACAATAGGTTGTTTTGTGAACGTGGAAAATTCAGTTTGGTAGTTTGATTCGTAATCAGTGATAAGCGATTAGCAATTAGTCATCTTCGATCAGTGATTAGCAATTCCTAACGCTTTGCGTCAGGAGGCGCCTCGGCCTAGGAGTATCGCGGGGATTGTCTTGAGGAGTATCTTGAGGTCGAGCCAGATGGACCAGTTCTCGATATATTGCTTGTCCAGCTCCATCCACTCGTCGAAGCTGAGCTCGTTGCGGCCGCTGACTTGCCACAGACAAGTGATGCCGGGTTTAACGGATATGCGGCGGCGGAAAAGCCACTGATACTGATCGACCTCGCTGAAGAGAGGCGGCCTTGGGCCGACTAGCGAAATATCTCCGATGAAGGCGTTCCAGAGCTGGGGGAGCTCGTCGATGCTGGTCTTGCGAATAAAGCGACCGACTCGCGTGATGCGGGGATCTTTTTTGATTTTGAATACAGGTCCGTCGACTTCGTTTTGGTCGACGAGTTTGGCTTTTAGCTCCTCGGCGTTCGCGACCATGGAGCGGAATTTGAGAAGTTTGAAGCTACGCTTGTTCATGCCGACTCGTTCTTGGGCGAATAAGATGGGACCCTTACTGTCGAGTTTTACGAGCAGGGCGACGAGAGCAAGCAGAGGGCTAAGCAAGAGAAGCATCAGTGCGGATCCTGCGATGTCCATGAAGCGTTTAATGAGGAGCTGGAGAACGTGGCTTTCACGGAAGAAGGTGATGATTGTGTTTCCGTCGAAGGTCTCGATGTTTAGGCTTTTGAGGATACCTGTATAGTTTGATTCAGGTGTAAAGCGAACGACTATCCCTAGGTCGTAACCTAGGGTAATAATTTGAGTGATCGCTTTAATGTTTCTTTGAAAAGGGATGCAGATGATGACCTCGTCTATTTTCTCGGTTTCGAGTATCTCAGGTAATTTTTCGATTTGGCCGAGAAACATTTTTGGTGCTTCGTCTGGTGCTTCGTACGGGGCTGTTATGTATCCGATTATCTGATACCCAAGTTCTGTTTTGTGAGCGACTTTTTTGGCGAAGGCTTTTGCGTCGGGATTAGTTCCGACTATAATCACATTGCGAAAATTAGACTTGACGCTACGAGTTAAGCGGAGGAGGAGACGAACTGTACAACGGGCAAAGAGCCCAAAGAGATTATTTGTACACCAAAAAATAGCGATGGATTTTAGCCCAAGGGTTTCGAAGTCGAAAACGACACCAGCTAATAAGAGAATAAAAGCCGTTGTCGTGCTGGCTTTGAAGAGTCTGTAGACCTGTTGATTGAAGGAAACAAAGCGGCCTGTGTCGTATTTGATGAAACGATTGGACACGAAAGTCCAGGCGACGAGCATTAGAATGAGGCCGACGGATTCGAATAGTTTATATTCGCGATTGAAGACAATGTAGATATGCGGTAATGAGTTAACGCCTTTGGCGAGTGCGACTACAATAAACAGACTAATCGCTAAAGATAGCTGGTCGAATATGCGAAGACCGTGGATCAAGAGTTTGTGTCTTAATCTAATCATTTGAGAAAATTGAAAGATTTTAAGAGTCTACAATGGGGAAGATCGGGCTGATTGGGGGATACTTAACAGCAAAGGAAATTAAGGACTTAAAGTGACTGGGGGCGTTCTTTGCGGTTAACGAAAAACTGTGCTACTCCATTGGGAGTGGCTTGCCAGTATTGGTTGGTGTAGGTCTCTTTGATGTGTTTTAGGAAATTGGCGTAGTATGGAGCTGGATATTGATTCCGAGTGCCTTTGCCGTCAAAATCGATGTAGTCTGGGTGGACATTGAGGAAGGCCATACCGCCGTGTTGGGCGAGCCAGGCTATTTTCGTTTTCCAGATGTCTATTGTTTGCTCTTTTAGTAAAAGGTAGAGTGTGCTGTCTTGGGGGAGGGTATACGGGAGTTCGACGTAGCCGTCGAGGTTTGAGGACTGGGGTCGGGAATCCGAGATCCGCTCTCTGGCCTCTGGCTTCTGTTCTCCGCTACCTGGGCTATGCTCTCCGTTAGGTCTTGGAATCCATTTTGGAAAAATGGTTCCGAGGCCATCGGGTTGTGGCTCGAAGGGATCGGTGTCGAAGGTTGAGCTGTCGTAGGTGATATTGAGCTTATGCAGCCAATCGAGATTATGGTGCATTAGGGGGGATCGAAAACCGGTAGCATCCCATATTTTTAGATACTGATTGATCTTCTTTGCTCTGTGATTGAAGCCCTCTTGGCTGTTGTAAAGCTTGCCGTCATGGTGGAGTCCGTGGACGCCTACTTCGAAGCCTCGATTTTTTAAGTTTTGTACTAGGTTCTCGCTTACGCGATACTGACCTTCGGGGATGAAGTTTATCACGGATCGAAATCCAAGACTTTCTTCGAGATCGACTAAATCGCTTATTTTATCGTAGCCAATTTGCGTTTCAACGTCGTGAGAAAGCAGAAATGCGAAGCGTTTTTTATCGGGCCATCCTGACCAGCCGGAAGGAGGAGTGGTTGTGGATGGGTCAATGGGCCAGGTGGCTTTGTTTTGTTGGCGTTTCCGCGAGGCGAAAAAACGGCGAACAGCCATTCGAAGGCTCCAAGGCAGGAAGGGCTTGGCGTGGTAGTAGAGTTTGAGCCGGAACATAGTCGCGGGGCGACAATTGTGGATTTATAATTGTAGGTTGTTGATCTCGAAACGAAATTTATACTCGATTCCGAGGTATTTGATGAATCCGGCTGTCTGAGAAGAGAGCTTCCTTCGCTTTTCTTTGAGCACTAATTGCCGCTTTTTTGACATGTATGCAATTTTACTCAAAAGAACAAGCTGGGCATGGACTTCATCGGCGCACTCTTGTGTAGCCTTGAAAACGTAGATAAATTATTTTTTCCAATTATATTCCAATCCGTTGCGGTTGTCTTCGCTCAGAGGACACTCAACACATGGGCCCTTCGCTTCAGCTCGGCCAATGCCAAGCGAATTGACCATCCTCGCCCAGCGTTCTGAGCCACACAAAATCAATTCGTAATCAGCAATTCTCCTCGACTACAGGTCGCCTAGATATTCTTCTTGGAGACGTTGGGGTACGTAGCTTTTAGTCTTGTTGAGGATGGCTCCAATGTTGTCGTTGGTTTTCAGGAGGAGTTCTGTGGCACGCTTTACTACGTCTTTGGAAGCTTTCTCGGATTCTATGACGAGAAAAACAGCATCCATGAAGCTAGCGAGTCGAGGCGTTACGCTAATTGGGCTAACTGCGGGCATATCGAAAATGACATAGTCGAATTCGCTAGTTTTGAGTTTGGGCACGAGCTCGTTGAAGCGGTTAGGCAATATCTTTGGTAGTTTGAACCCATTTGTGCCTTCGGCGGCGACTACTAGTTTTCCTTCGTTTTTCTTTTCAGTCGGAGGTCCGTTTAATAGTAGCTGGTCGAGATTGGTTACGTTTTTTCCTTGGTAAAACTGTTGGGCGGATTCGCTGCCTAGGGTCATGTCAACCAAAAGGACGTTGCCTTCGCCTGTTTGCGATAGCGTGCCGGCTAAACCTGCAGCCATAGTGGTCGTGCCAGGAGTTACACCTATACCTGTTAAGCCGATGAGCTTGGGCTTGTGTGTCATGCCACGGCCTTCGAAAAAGCCAATGAGGCGGTCGCGTAAAGCTTCGTAATATGAGTGTAGAGCGTGATCGGCCTCCCACGGGGTGGCTTCAGAAAGATTCTCCATATTAGCCACTGCACCTGATCCGAAACGATCGGGATCGGATTTTGCCGCCGCTACAAGCGTTGGCGATTTGGGTTGGTAGCTATCTTTGGAAGGCTTGGACTTGGCTCGTTTCTCCCGGTCGAGTACGTTTCGCTTACCTGTGTTTTTTAGCAATTTTCGGTAGGCTCGGCTGGTTGTATCGGGAATGGATAGAAACAGCGGGATGTTGAGGCTTCGCTTAATGTCGATAGGCCGCTTGATAGATTGATCGAGGTAAAGCTCCAAAAGCAACGCCCAGCAAAATCCAAACGCGAGCCCTGCAGCTAGAACGCCACCAGAAATTTTCAAGACATTCGCCGAGTCTGACTCTGGAGGTGTAGGGTTTTGTACAATACCGATATTGTTGACGCGACCCGCTCCAAATGCCTCGTCGATTTTTGCCTGTTCACGACTTTCTGAGAAATAGCGGTAGTTTTGCTCTTCGATTTCTTTTCGGCGCCGCAATTCTTGAATTTCGGTTTCAACAGATGAAATGCGCACGGCATTTTTTTGGATTTGAGCGAATTGTGCTTCTAGTACCGATATTTTTGATTTCAGAGCGGTAACTTGAATGATGGAAGTGTCTAGGTCGAATGCTGGGCGAGACGGTCCGATGCCAAATCCCTCTTGGGCAATGGGCCCGGCCTGAGCGAGTAATGGGTTCTCGTTTTCAAGAACTGCTTTTTTTTCCTCTGCATCAGCGATTTGAGTTTGAACGCCTTTTACGAGAATATTTTCAATAGTGTAGCGTGTGAGCAAATCTTGTTCGTTTCGTCTTAAAACGTCGAGGCGAGCCTGGATGGAGGCGTATGATTGCAGAGCGTTGGGATCGACGGTAGGGACAGGGGTAGTCTCTTCGTTGTCTTCAGTTGAAGCGATTCCGTATGAGGCGATTTTCTTCATCTCGTCCAGCATCGCTTGTCGAGACGCGAGTTCAGCGTTCGAGTCGAGGAGTGCTCCTTGAATACTGGCGATTTTGCTGTTTTGATCCGCCTTGGCTTCTTCGAGCGAAATTACGCCTGCACGTTTTAGAGCGTCATGGAGTTCTTCTTCGGTACGAG